>JFJP01005790.1_pt1 | contig 12652 bp, 11 predicted proteins | sample 431651 | NCBI WGS metagenome assembly JFJP01 (sample SAMN02602958, study PRJNA72255) | Microbial mat metagenome, whole genome shotgun sequencing project. | biome: fresh water; feature: sink hole; material: water; isolation source: purple microbial (photo- and chemosynthetic) mats found in... | reverse complement strand
ACGCCCACCGCGCCCACGATCGGCAGCCAGCGCGTGGCACCCCGACCCAGCGCGCGCCGCGACAGGATCGCACCCAGGCGCCGCGTGATGGCGCCGATCAGCCGCGGTGAGGCGCGGCGCACCAGCGTGCGCTCTCCCACCCGCACCACCAGGTCGCGCACGCCCTGCGCTGCACTGTGCTGAAACAGGCAATACACCACCTGCTCGGGCGTCAGCGTGCGCTGTTTTCCGTAAATAGCCGCGATATCGGCCACCAGCTGCTTCTGAATTTTCCACACGCCCAGCATCTCCGGCAGGATGGTCAGCCAGCCCAGCGGACCCGGCGGCAGCGCCAGCACACCAGCGGCCAGCGCGGCCTTGGCGGCGGCGGCGTTGGCTTTTTTGCGCGCGTCGTCCAGCGGCGTGTGACTTTTCTGCTCGGTCGAGACGGGCAGCCGCGCAAACAGCGGCAGGATGGCCTGCGCAAACACCGAGCCCGGGTCGGCGGCGGAGTTGGCGTGGGGCGGCGTTTTCTGGCGGGCGGGCATGGCAGATCCTGGTTGTGGCGACCATTGTCGGCGCCGCCGGTTGCTCGCGGCGTGCTGGAGCAATCTGGCGGTGTGGTTCAGCAAGCCGCCCCGGCTTCGACCACCCCGGCGCTTGCACGGACGCAGGGCGCCAAGCCAGGGCCGCGGCCGTTGCGGTAAATTGCCTTGATGTCCGCGCATCCACCGTCTTCTCTCGTCCACCCCAGCCCCAAGGTCTTGCTCACCGGCTTTGAGGCGTTCGGCGGCGCGTCCATCAACCCGAGCTGGCAGGCTGCGCAGGCGCTGCATGGCCGGCAAATCGCCCGCCACCTCGTGGTGGCTGCGCAGCTGCCCACCGCATTTGGCACATCGCTTGGCGTGTTGAGCGCCCTGCTGGCGCAGCACCAGCCCGCGCTGGTGATTTGCGTCGGGCAGGCTGGCGGACGCGCTGCCATCGGGCTGGAGCGCGTGGCGATCAACCTGAACGACGCGCCACTGGCCGACAACGCCGGCGCCCAGCCAATCGACACCCCGGTGGTCACCGGCGCGCCCGCCGCCTATTTCAGTAGCCTGCCCGTCAAGGCCATGCGGGCTGTGCTGCAGCGCGAAGGCATTGCCGTCGAGGTGTCGCAAACCGCTGGCACCTTCGTTTGCAACCACGTCTTTTTCGGCCTCATGCACGCGCTCGCCACGCGCCGCGCACTGCGTCACACCCGCGGCGGCTTCGTGCATGTGCCCTGGCTGCCCGAGCAGGGCACGCCCAGCATGGCGCTCGATGAGATGGTGCGAGGCCTGTCGCTGGCGGTGCGCTGCGCGCTGCTGACCGGGCCGGACGCTACCCTCGCCGCAGGCGCAACCCATTAGCCTGGCCCCAGCGGCGGTTTGCACCGCGGGCTGGCAAGCCATACCATGCTTTCACAACCACCAAGCGGCTTCACCCATGACCGATAAAACCTCTTACACCCCACCCGCCGTCTGGACCTGGGATCAGGCCAGCGGCGGCAAATTTGCCAACATCAACCGCCCCATTGCCGGCCCCACGCACGACAAGGCGCTGCCCGTGGGCAAGCACCCGCTGCAGCTCTATTCGCTGGCCACACCCAATGGCGTGAAGGTCACCATCTTGCTGGAAGAGCTGCTGGCCCTGGGTCACAGCGGGGCGGAATACGACGCCTGGCTCATCAAGATCAACGAAGGCGACCAGTTTTCCAGCGGCTTTGTCGAGGTCAACCCGAACTCGAAAATCCCCGCGCTGCTGGACCGCAGCACCGAGCCGCCCACGCGCGTGTTCGAGTCCGGCTCCATCCTGCTCTACCTCGCCGAGAAGTTCGGCGCCTTCCTGCCCCCGGCGGGCGCGCAGCGCACCGAAGTCATGAACTGGCTGTTCTGGCAAATGGGCTCGGCGCCTTACCTCGGCGGCGGCTTCGGGCATTTCTACGCCTATGCGCCGGAGAAGTTCGAATACCCCATCAACCGCTTCGCCATGGAGGTCAAGCGCCAGCTCGACGTGCTCAACCGCAACCTGGCCGATCGCCCCTACATGGCGGGCGACGACTACACCATTGCCGACATCGCCATCTACCCCTGGTACGGCGCTCTGGTGCAAGGCGCGCTGTACAGCGCCAGCGAGTTTCTGGCGGTGCACGAATACACCCACGTGCAGCGCTGGGCCGCTGCCATCGCGGCCCGCCCGGCGGTGGAGCGCGGGCGAAGAGTCAACCGCGTGTGGGGCGAGGAAAGCGAGCAGGTGCCCGAACGGCATTGAGCGCGCGAACGGGGCTTGGCGCGCAGTCGCCGGCCCGCTATGACAGCAGCAATCGAATGGCGCACCTCAGTCAAGCGATCGCCCAGCCAGATCTGGGCGTCTGTTGAGTCAGTTGCAAAAACCTCCGCTTCTGACCTGTCGAACCCGTTGTCCGCCTGAATGGTGGTGAGGCGGTCTGACTTCCTGGGGTGCCATGGCCGTTTGGCTGCACCCAGGCATGGCAGATGCACCGAGGAACAAATCACAGCATTCCTCAGCAGCCCCACGCAGATTTCTCGTGGACAGTTGCTACTCACGCGGCGGACGTGGCCGGATCGGCCAGCGCTTTGGCCAGTGCACGCAGCAGCACATCGGCGGTGTATGGCTTGGGCAGGAAGTGCAGCAAGTCCGCACCAACCAGGCTTCCTGACTTGCCGTGTTGCGGCATACCGCTGGCGCCGACGATGCGCACGTTGGGTCGGATCTGACGCAGCGCCTGGATGGTTGCGGGGCCGTCCATCACCGGCATCATCATGTCGGTGAGCACCAGATCAATCCGGTCGATGTTCTGTGCGAACAGCGCGACCGCTTCTGCACCGTTGGCAGCCACCAGCACCTGATAGCCATTGGCCTCCAGGGTCTGGCGGGTCACCTGCCTGATGGCCTCTTCGTCGTCCACCAGCATGATCAGCTCACCTTGGCCGCGCGGTGCAGCCGCAGGCTGTTCGCTGACGCTCGCGGCAAAGGCCCCCTTGCTGGCTGGCAAGTAGATGCAAAAACGCGTGCCCACATTGGGCTCGCTGTGGACGCGGATGAAGCCGCCGTGGCTCTTGACGATGGCCTGTGTGGTGGACAGCCCCAGGCCCGTTCCCTCGCCCACTCGCTTGGTGGTGAAGAAGGGTTCGAAGATCTTCTCCATGTTGGCCGGATCGATGCCGCTCCCGCTGTCGTCGACCTCGATCTTGACGTAAGGACCTTCGCGTGCCTCGATGTTCATGGCAGCGTAGTGGCTGTCCAGCATCACGTTCGCGGCCAGGATTCCCAAACGACCGCCCTTCGGCATGGCATCGCGCGCATTGATGCATATGTTGAGCAGCACTTGCTCCAGCTGCGTTGGGTCGCCTGTGATGGTCTGCAGGTCTGCGGGCACCTCCACGTGGATAGCGATGTTGCGCGGGATCGTCTCGCTCAGCAGGTGCTCAAGATCCTTGAGCACTTTGTCCAGCTGCACCTCATGCCGCGGGCCCTCGACGCCACGCGCGAACGAAAGGACCTGCCGGATCAGATCGGCGCTGCGTTGGGCGCTTACCTCAATCGTGCGCAGCAAAGTCTGGCTCCCGGCGTCCTGCACATCTTCCTTGAGCATGCTGATTGCCATCAGGATGGGCGCGAGCATGTTGTTCAGGTTGTGGGCCATCCCCCCGGCCAATGTGCCGATGCCCTCCATGCGCTGAGAATGTAGGAGTTGCTGCTCCAGCAACTTCTGCTGAGTGACATCGGTGTTGATCGCCAGGATGGTGCTCGGCTGTTCTTCCTCGTCGCGCACCAGTGTCAGGCGCGAAATCAGCCGCAGCGTCCGGCCCTCTTGCGTCGTGTGCTCGACTTCACCCACCCATTCACCGGTTTCCCGCACAGACCGCAGGCACTGGTCGAACGCTGCCTGGTCGCGATAGAGCAGCGTACGCGCGTCAGCACTCAGCGCATCGTTCTTGGACCAGCCATAGATGCGTTCTGCGCTTCGGTTCCAGTAGGTGATACGCGTATCAAGGTCCATTACCCAAATTGCATCTTGCGCTTTGTCCAGCAGAGCCGCCTGTTTGCTGATCGCCTGGGCTGCGCGCTTGCGCTCGGTCACGTCGCGCTGGATTGCGATCCAGTGCGTGTACCAGCCCGCCTCATTGGCAACAGGGGAGATATCGATCTCCTGCCAGATCTCCTCCCCCTGCTTGGTGTAATTCAGCAACTCCTCGCGCACAGACTGCCAGGCGCCGAGTCGGGCGCGGATGCGATCGAGCGCATCGCGCTGGGTCTTCGGTCCCTGCAGGATGCGCGGTGTCTTACCGATGATCTCGTCGCGACGGTAGCCGGTGGTCTTCTCGAAGGCCTCGTTGGCGTAAATCACCTTTGGGCCCGGATCAGCGATGGGCTCGGCTTGCGCGATGATGACGGTGTCGTTCATGCGCTCAACGCAAGTCTGCAGCAGTCGCAGTTTGGCCTCATCTTTGCGCCTTTGCGTGATGTCCTGGAAGTGCACCGCCAACCCGTCCTCGGTGGGGTGGGCATGTGCCTCAAGCCACATGCCCGTCGGCGCGTAGTACTCGACTACCGTGGCTTGGGTCCCGGTGTCGAAGGCTTTCTGGTAGCAGGCGTGGAAACTGGTGTGCTCGGCCTCTGGGAACACATCCCACAGGAGCCTCCCAGTCATCTCTTCGCGCCTGCGGCCGACCACACGGCTCATTTCCTGGTTGGCAAAGGTGATGGTCCAGTTGTGATCCAGTGTGAAGAAGGCTTCCGATATCCGCTCCATGGTGGCTCTGAGGCTGGCGGCCAGGGCGTGACGTTCCATCTCGTTTCGGCGCAGCACCGAGATATCCTGAAACGCCCCCTCGAAGCCCGTGATGGCTCCCGTTTCATCGCAAATGCTCTCACCGGTGGCGCGTACCCACACCCGCTGGCCATCGGTTCGCACCAGTTCGGCCTCGAAGTCGAAGGACTCACCATGCTCAAGGCAGCGGTCGACCGCTCGTTCGACCATTTCACGGTACTCGGGCGCGTAGTACGAAATGCCTTCTTCAATCGTGGGCGGGTAGCCCGGTGGGCGGCCGTGGATGTTGCAGGTTTCGTCGGACCAGAACAGCCTCTGTGCGATGCCATCGAAGGTCCAGCCGCCAAGCTGCGCGATGCGCCCGGCCATTTTGTGTAGCCGTTGACTTTTCTCTATTTTCTGTTCGGCCAGCTGACGTTCGGAGCAGTCCTCCGCCACCAGCAGCAGACGTTCAGGCGGCTGACCGTCCGCATCCAGCAGGGCGAGATGCGTCCGATACCAGATGGCTTGGCCTGTCCGGGTGAGGTAGCGGTTCTCGATGACGAGGTAAGGCACCTCGCGCTGGCAAAGCCGCTTGATCAACTGGTTCTTGTGAGCACGGTCGCCAGGGTGGATGATGGCCGCAAGGTCCAGCGCCGACAGGTCGGCCTGCGAATAGCCCAGCATGGCACTCCAGGCCGGGTTGCACTCCACGAAGCGCCCCTGCAGGTCGGTGATGGCCATCGAGATGCCAATCGGGGTCTGGAGGATGGCGCCATTCAGGGCCTTCTGGTGCTCTGGGTTGTCTCTGAAGAGCGCTCTATTGTTGTTCATTTGTTGTACCTGCTTTGTGCAGGTTTTTCCCTGTTGTCTATTGGCGCGTCAGCCTGAGTCTTGAGCGCAACTGCAACAGCCAGCTCACCTGGAATTGCCGAAACCGCGGAAATCGCACGCCACCGGCGATTTCTTCACCATGAGCTGACTTTGAACTTACATGTCAGATGCCTGCCAGGCTCAAACGCAGGTGCGCCGCCTGGCGCTCGTGCACAACGCCTTGAAGGACGTTGTTGAGCGACAAGCTTTCCCTCAGATTCGATCACGATGAACCTGTGACCCTGCGCCACACCGGGCTAAATCGCGAACAGCAGGGCATTTCGGGGGCTCTTGTGCGTTTGGGTACTTGGCGTTGGCGCCTATCCTGAGGCTGTCCAAAAAACTCGAGCATCTCCACATGACCACTTCGGTACACGGCGCCAGCGAGCGCATCAATCTCACGGGCAACAACAAGTTCGAATTGCTGCTGTTCCGCCTTGGGGAAGCGCAGGGCACAGACCGCCGCGAGCTGTTTGGCATCAACGTGTTCAAGGTGCGGGAAATACTGGTCATGCCCACCGTCACGGCCATTGCCAACGCGCCGCCCCATGTGCTCGGCGTGGCCAACATTCGCGGACAGATCATCCCGGTGATCGACCTGCCGGCTGTGGTGGGCTGCGTTCCCAAACGCGGGCTGACCATCCTGATGGTGACCGAATACGCCCGGACCACCCAGGCCTTTGCGGTGGAAGAGGTGGACGAAATCGTGCAGCTGGAGTGGAGCAATGTGCTGGCCGCAGAAGGCAATGGCGGCGAGCTGGTGACCAGCATCGCCAAGCTCGACGGCGATGCCGACAAATCCCGTCTGGCCCAGGTGCTGGATGTGGAGCAGATTCTGCGCAACGTCATGCCGACGGCAGAGGAAAAAATCACCCCGGAATCGGTTGGCGCTGCGGTGAACCTGCCGCCGGGCTCCATCATCCTCGCCGCAGACGACTCGCCGGTGGCGCGCATGATGATTGAACAAGGGCTTACCGCCATGGGCGCTTCTTACGTCATGACCAAAACCGGACAGGAAGCCTGGGAGCGCCTGCAGACCATCGATGCCGAGGCCAAGGCCGAGGGCAAAACGGCACACGACAAAGTGGCGCTGGTGATGAGTGATCTGGAAATGCCGGTGATGGATGGTTTCACGCTCACGCGAAACATCAAGCAGGACCCACGCTTCAAGTCGATCCCGGTGGTGATCCATTCATCGCTCACCGGCACGGCCAACGAAGCGCATGTGAAATCCGTCGGGGCTGACGCCTACGTGGCCAAATTCGTGGCCAGCGAACTGGCCGCCACCATCCGCGGCGTGCTCAGGCAGTGAGCCTGGAGCCCGAACGCAGCGCCGCTGCGTTGCGGTCGGCAGTTCGCACCGATTCCTAAAAGCCCGCTTTGTCGGGCTTTCGGATTTTTCAGGCCTGCCAGACGCCGAACCCGGCCGATCGCAGGTCGATCCCCACTGCAATTTCCTTGTCCACCGCGGCATCAAAGGCCATGGGGTTGAAGCCTTCGTACAGGTCGGGTAACAGCCGAAGGCCGTACTTCCTCACGTAAGCGTTGGCCTGAATGCCCGCTTTGTGCTTGTCAAAGCGTATGTCTGGATCCAGCCCCGTCATGCCCACGTACACGCATGGCATGCCATGGATGTAGTCGGGATTGCGCTTGCGGAACTTGGCTTCGAGCAGCACATCGTGGTGCAACTCGATCACATAGACCTTGTGGTGGGCGCGTGGGCGTCGTGGCATTCGACATTTTCTGTGAGCGCCACGCCAGCAACTGCGCTGGCAAGTCGCTGGTTGAGCGACGCCTGCCAGGGTGGTCGTTTACTGAGTGGTGTATCGGCTCGTCACCATTTTTCCGTGAGGCAGGCTGGAGAGACGACGGAACATGCTGCGGCAGTAGCCGTTGATTTGCAGGCATTTGTTGATCTCATCCACGGGCAGGGGGCCAGACACCACCACGATGTCGTTGGCGCTGTCCAGCGCGCCGGCAGCCCGCAAGCGGCGGCGGGCGCCGCTGGCCCAGGAGTGAATGCGTGTGGGGCTGCCGTGCTCGTGCAGCAGGCCGCTGCTGGCGTCAAATGCCAGAGCCACCGTGTCGGTCATGAGCCGCAGCTTGCGCTCGCCCGTGACCTTGCTGGCCGGTGTGCTCAGGTCATACAGGTGGTAATTGCCTTCTTTGAGCTGGTACTGCAATGCCATGACGACTCCTTGTTCGGTCAGATTGTGGCCACAGGGACCAAAAACTAAAGCGAAAAAAGATGTACAAAATCCAGTCAGTTCAAAAGAGTTCCGCTGGATGGCCAGGCCGCGATCGCCGCTCGCGCCAACCCGCCAACGTTTACCCATCCGCAGGGATAAGTCGGCGCGCCATGCACCGTCGATGCTGGCTCAGCAGGAAATGGCAATCCTGGCGTGGCCCGTTTGTTGGTGGCAGCAGCCCATGCTCTGGCCCGCGTTTGCATCCAGCCGTTCAGACCGTGTGCGCCTGCGGCTTGCAGATGGACTCAGGTCGCCGCTTCCAGCCCATTCTGGAAATGCTGCTGCATGCGCTCGCGGGTGAGCGCGGTATTGCGGGCCAGCAGCGCCTGCATCACGGCGCGGTGCTCGGCCAGCGACTCGTTGATGCGCCCGGTCTTGAGCAGCGAGTTGTGACGGTTGAGTTTCATCACCTTGCGCAGGTCGCTCACCATCTGCTGGCGCCAGCGGTTGTCGGCGATTTCCAGCAGCCGCAAATGGAACTGTTCGTTGAGCACAAAGAAGCGATCGCGCTGCAGCACCGCGGCTTCCAGCTCGGCGTGCAGCTCGCGCAACTCGGCAAGCTGCTCGTCGGTGGCGCGCTCGGCCACCACGGCGGCACCATCGGACTCCAGCAGGGCCAGCAGGTGGTACACGTCGGTCAGGTCTTTGTCTGACACCTCGGTCACATAGGCGCCGCGGCGCACCTTCATCGTCACCAGCCCCTCGGCCGCCAGCACCTTGAGCGCCTCGCGCAGGGGCGTGCGGCTGATGCCGTAGGCTTCGGCAATTTTCAGCTCGTCGATCCAGCTGCCGGGCTCCAGGTCGCGGCTGAAGATGCGCTGGCGCAGCAGCTCGGCAACTTCTTGGTACAGCGCGCGCGGCGCGAGCGACAGGGCGTTCATGGGCGGGGTTGGGGCCAAACAGGCGAAAGAATAGGCGCTGCCAATTGTAAGGCAATCACAATATTTTGCATCAATAATTATAAATGATGTAAAATTGCCGCCGCCTGTGATGTCCTTCTTGCGCCGTGCCCGGCCGATGCAGGTCGCCCGCCGGTGGCCCTTTTGCTCTCCGCTGCCAGCATCGCCAAGAACGCATTTCCCACGATCCAATCCGCCCCGCCGCCATGCCGTCCACATCCAACAGCTCCTCCCCCGAATTCGCTGCGGCCAGCCTGGAAGACTGGGCCCGCGCCGCCGCCAAGTCCGCCCCGGGCGGCGATGTGGATGCGCTGAGCTGGGTCACGCCCGACGGCATCCGCGTCAAGCCGCTGTACACCGCGCAAGACACGGCCAACCTGCCGCATACCAACACCCTGCCGGGCTTCGAGCCCTTCATTCGCGGCCCGCAGGCCACGATGTATGCGGTGCGCCCGTGGACCATCCGCCAATACGCCGGCTTCTCCACCGCCGAGGAAAGCAACGCCTTCTACCGCAAGGCGCTGGCCGCCGGCGGGCAGGGCGTGAGCGTGGCGTTTGACCTCGCCACCCACCGGGGCTACGACTCCGACCACCCGCGCGTGACCGGCGACGTGGGCAAAGCCGGCGTGGCCATCGATTCGGTGGAAGACATGAAGGTCTTGTTCGACCAGATCCCGCTGGACAAGGTGAGCGTGTCCATGACCATGAACGGCGCGGTGCTGCCGGTGCTGGCGGGTTACGTGGTGGCGGCTGAAGAGCAGGGCGTGAGCCAGGACAAGCTGAGCGGAACGATTCAGAACGACATTCTGAAAGAGTTCATGGTGCGCAACACCTACATCTACCCGCCCGAACCATCGATGAAGATCATCGGCGACATCATCGAGTACACGGCCAAGCACATGCCGAAGTTCAACTCGATCAGCATCAGCGGCTACCACATGCAGGAAGCCGGCGCCAACCAGGCGCTGGAACTGGCCTTCACCCTGGCCGATGGCAAAGAGTATGTGAAGACCGCAACCGCCAAGGGCATGGACGTGGACGACTTCGCCGGGCGCCTGAGCTTTTTCTGGGCGATCGGCATGAATTTCTACCTGGAGATCGCCAAGATGCGCGCGGCCCGCCTGCTGTGGACGCGCATCATGAAAGGCTTCAACGCGAAAAACCCCAAGAGCCTGATGCTGCGCACGCACTGCCAGACCTCGGGCTGGTCGCTCACCGAGCAGGACCCGTACAACAACGTGGTGCGCACCACCATCGAAGCCATGGCAGCGGTGTTCGGCGGCACGCAGAGCCTGCACACCAACGCCTTCGATGAAGCCATCGCGCTGCCCACCGACACCAGTGCGCGCATCGCCCGCAACACGCAACTGGTGATTCAGGAAGAGACCCACATCACCAGCGTGGTCGACCCCTGGGCCGGCAGCTACATGATGGAGTCGCTCACGCAAGAGATGGCCGACAAGGCCTGGTCCATCATCGAAGAGGTCGAAGCCATGGGCGGCATGACCAAGGCCGTGGACAGCGGCTGGGCCAAGCTGAAGATTGAAGCCGCCGCGGCCGAAAAGCAGGCCCGCATCGATTCCGGGCGAGACGTGATCGTTGGCGTCAACAAATACAAGCTCAAGACGGAAGACGCGATCGAGGCGCGCGACATCGACAACGTGGCGGTGCGCGACGGCCAGATTGCGCGCCTGCAAGCCATCAAGGCCAGCCGCAACACGACCCAGGTGCAGGCCGCGCTGACCGCGCTGACCGACGCCGCCGAAAGCGGTGAAGGCAACTTGCTTGATCTGTCGATTCAGGCCATCCGGCTGCGCGCCACCGTGGGCGAGGTGAGCGATGCGCTGGAAAAGGTATTTGGGCGCCACCGCGCCGACACGCAAAAGGTGACCGGTGTGTACGCTGCCGCATACGACTCTGCCGAAGGCTGGGACGCGCTGAAAGACGAAATCAACGCCTTCGCCGAAGCGCAGGGGCGGCGCCCCCGCGTGATGATCAGCAAGCTTGGCCAGGACGGCCACGACCGCGGCGCCAAGGTGGTGGCCACGGCGTTTGCTGACCTGGGTTTCGACGTCGACATGGGCCCGCTGTTCCAGACGCCCGAAGAATGTGCGCGCCAGGCGATCGAGAACGACGTGCACGCGGTCGGCGTCTCGACGCTCGCCGCCGGCCACAAGACGCTGGTGCCGGCCATCATTGCCGAGCTGAAGAAGCAGGGCGCCGACGACATCATCGTGTTCGTGGGCGGCGTGATCCCGCGCCAGGACTACGAGATGCTGTACGAGGCCGGCGTGAAAGGTATCTACGGCCCGGGCACGCCGATTCCGGCCAGCGCCAAGGATGTGCTGGAGCAGATCAAGAAGGCCTTGAGATAAATGCTTGTGATACAGTAATACTGTATTTCATGCATTCTCAAGGAGTCCGTCATGGCTGTATCCGTCCGACTGGAGCCGCTGCTCGAAAAAGAGCTGGAGTTGACCGCCAAACGAATGGGCGTGACCAAGTCACAGTTCATCGTGTCGGCGCTGGAGAGGGCCTTGGGCCGCAAGAACCCCTACGACTTGCTGCTCAAGGTGAACGCCGAGGTGCGTGAGCATTTGCCTGAGCATGCTGAGTACGTGTCGCCCACCAAGGCGGCCATCCGCTCCAAGCTCAGCGCCAAGCGTGAAGCCAGTCAAGCGGATTGGCTCGCCTTTCAAGAGGCCAAAAAGCAAGGTCAAACCTGGACGGCGCCAGATGCGGAAGCGGACGCGCCGTGAATGTGGCCTTGATCGACACGGGTCCCTTGGTGGCACTGTTTGACAAGGGCGACATCGCTCACCGTCACTACACCGCATTGCTGGCCAAGGATTGGCGCTTGACAACCACCTGGCCGTGCGTGGTGGAGGCGTGTTACTTTTTGGGTGCCAACGCCGTCCAGCGTTTCTTGCGCTGGGTGTCTGAGGGTGGCGTCATCGTGTACCCGTTTGATGTAGGCAGCCTGCCCGATCTGGCTGAGTTGATGGCGCGTGACACCGCGCCGCCTCGCACCGAGATGGACCTGGCCGATGCTTCCCTCGTCTGGTTGGCCCAAGACACCAACACGCTCAAGGTCATGACCATTGACGTTCGCGACTTCTCGCGCTACCGCTTGCCCGATGGGCGCAGCTTTGAGATTTTGTGAGGTCATGCGCATGCAACTCAACAACCCATTCGCAGAGCCTGACATGGATATTCAGGACATCAAGGGTGATGCGTACGGCCTGATGAATCCTGCGCGGAAAATTTTGCGTGCCGAGGGGCTGGTGTGTTTGGTGCTGGCGTGTGTTTTGTACCAAGTGCAAGGGTTCTCTTGGTTTGAATTTGGTCTGTGGTTTTTCTTGCCCGATGTGGCTATCTTGGTGTACGTGTTCGGCAATGAGCGTTTCGGCATGTGGATTTACAACCTGACCCACAGCACAGTGGGGGCCGGCAGCCTGGCCGCGCTGGGGTTGGTAGCGGATGCTGCAATCCTCGTCCAGGCTGCATTGATCTGGTTTTCGCACATTGGCTTTAACCGTGCCGTGGGCTACGGACTGAAGTTCCCCTTGGGCTTTCGCGTGACACATTTGGGTGTGTTGCGGGGCATTCGAGAGCGGCAATGATGGGTCAACATGGGGCAGTCTTGGCATCTGATGCGGTTTGTGAGACCCGTAATACACCCGAGTTTGAGCGCACTGACCGTTTGTGCTTGGAGAGCTGGGTTGGCTGATTTTTTGAACGCTATCGTTCGGGCTAGCACCATGGTGCAACGCCGCGCCATCGCCAAAGCCATCACGCTCTTGGAATCCACCCGCGCCGACCACCGCGCCCAGGCCGACGAGCTGCTGACCGCCTTG
>JFJP01045687.1_pt1 | contig 12654 bp, 7 predicted proteins | sample 431651 | NCBI WGS metagenome assembly JFJP01 (sample SAMN02602958, study PRJNA72255) | Microbial mat metagenome, whole genome shotgun sequencing project. | biome: fresh water; feature: sink hole; material: water; isolation source: purple microbial (photo- and chemosynthetic) mats found in... | reverse complement strand
CTGCTTTGGAATAGGCTTCCATGGCGGCTTTCAGATCAGATGGATTCACACTGTTTCCCATCCACCACCAGCGGCTCCATGGTTTTGTTTCCTGGGTAATTCTTGGCCAGCCGGGTTGTTGCAAGTTTTTCTGACCAGAAACGCTGATAAAGGCAAATAACAATACGATCAGCGATAATGAAAAAATGTGGGTTTTATTCGTTCTCATTGAAAATCTATGTTTTATTTCAAAAAATCAAAAATTCATTTCTCAATCTCAACGGCATAAATATCAGAATATCCTTCGAAATTAGCACGAAAGATAATCCATTTCCCGTCGGGAGAAAAATGAACGTTGGGTTCCAGTTTATAATTGTGATGTTTCATGTTTACAAGGCGTTTCGATGTAAATCGATTACCATCGGGTGTAAAAAGGTAAATCCACATTCCATCGCTGGCTTTGGCCACTTGCCCGGGATCGCCACCATCGCCGGCAAATAATTTTTGATCGGGCGAAACAGTAAAATGGATTGACCATTCGTCGCGGTTCATTTCATATCTTTTTTCCTTTCCTGAAGCTAAATCAGAACCACAAAGAAAAAATGTGACGCTACGTGGCATTTGCAGATCGAACCAAATCCGTTTTCCATCGGGACTGAAAAATTCGTGCCCTGCGATTTCACCTTCTATCGTCCTCTTGTGCATCAGCTGGGGTTTCCCTCCGTTTACATTCACTGTCCAGATTCGATCTACCTTGTGCCATGGGCCTTCATGGCAAAACATCAGTAAATCTGGATTGGTTGGCGAAAACTGAATGTGATTGAGCCAGGCATTTTCAGTATAAATTGGCTTCAAATCACCCCCTTTTGCCGGAATAGCAAAAAGTGTTCGTTGTAATTTGGCTTCGTAAATGCGGTTGAAAAAGTCTTTCTTTTCAGGATAATTTTTCAGGATATCGAATTCTTCAACCGAATTTAATGCACCGCTCAACAAAGTTTCATCGGCATTTAATGTTGTAATATGACCCCGGGCGTTCTCCGGAAAAACATAAATCAGACGAGTCTGGTGATTTTCGATGCCAGTGGCAAAAACACTATCGCCACAATGGTAATATACTTCGCGTCCATTTTTAGAAATAATTTCTCCTGAAACAGCTCTTTTATTGGTAATCTGGTCGGTTTTCCCTGTTTTTAAATCAACCGAGAACAACTGCATATCGTTGTTTACCTTTCCATAAAAAATCATTTTTTCATTCACTCCATTTATGGCTGGCAAAAACGGATTGTTGTGAAAGTAAAAACTGCGGTTTTCGCCTTTTCGCGAAGTGAGGTGAGTAATTTTGTGCCCAGTATCTTTGTCGATCCATTGGTTGGGCATGGGCATAACAGAACCTGTTTCGAGAACGGGCGGCTTTTCAGCGCGTGAAGCTGTTGACTGAATAAAAACGAATACTAAAAATAGTACAATTCGGTTCATTGGTTTATTTTGGTTACAAGTTGGTTTAACAAATCGATCAAGAATTCAGGCTTAAAAAAGGTGGGCATAACACCCACCTTTTACAACCTAAATCGACACAAATAAATCGTGAAAATCGCGCTTTTTAATACTATTTCAAACTATTAATTCTACAAAAACAGAACTTTAATAACCTGGATTCTGCGTGTACAATCCGCTTTTCACATCAATTTCTGATTGTGGAATCGGATAAATAATGTAGTTCTTCTGAAATGACTGAATTTGTTTCAGAATATCATCTTTTGCGATCCATGCAGGAATTACAGTTTCAACTAAACCTGAACGAACCAAATCGTGCCAACGCAAACCTTCAGCAATAAACTCCTTTTGGCGCTCGGCCATCAACTGTGGCAATGTTACGTTCGAAACTGGTGTGGTTAATCCGGCGCGGGTTCGAACCTGATTCACAATAGCATCCACTTCGGCTTGTGTTCCGGGAGCACCTTTAAGAATACATTCGGCCTTCATCATTAAAATATCGGTATAACGTTGTGTTATAAAATTGATTGGCCAATCGACACGATTGGTTGGAACTTTGGTGATATCGACATACTTTTTAAAGAATGAGCGAGGTTCGGTTACTCCGTTAAAAACGTGTCCGGTTTGGATTGAAAATGATTTTCGAACATCGCCGGTTTCGAACGAGCTAATAAGCGATTCGGCCACCGGGCGAATGGTTAAACCACCCTGAACAGCCTTACCCAATGACTGGAACCAGGTGTCGGGGATCAGCAACCAAGCGAAAGTTGACCCAAGTACCGGACTTGAACCCGTGATAAACTGAATATCGAAAATAACTTCAGCATTATTTTCATTGGTGTACGAAAAAATACTTGAGTAAGCAGGCAGGAATGAGAATTTCTTACTGTCGATAATAGAATTCAATAAGGTAAGAGCCTGCCCCCATTCATTTAATCCTAATCCGGGGCCTTCGATACTATAAGTTGGGCCAGAACGAGTCATATGAACCAAAGCCTGCAATCCTTTAGCGCTATACTTTGTAGCGCGTCCTTTATCTGCAACGGCATATGTTTCTGACAAATTTTCGGAGGCAAATTGCAGGTCGGAAAGAATCAGGTTATACACTTCTGCAACTGTACTTCGGGGAATATTTCGGGCTTCGGAAACACTAACTGGTTTAGTTATTACCGGAACTTTTCCGAACCATCTTACCAAATCAAAATAATAAACTGCGCGCAAAAATTTAGCTTCAGCTTCCAATCTTTTCTTTAACACTTCATCAGGAATAACGCTGCCGTTTTTTTCAAGTTGACTTAAAACAACGTTGGCCCTGTAAATGCCATTATAGTTGGTCAACCAGGCTTCGGCAATGTACGGGTTCCCGGAAATTGTTTTATGAAAGCTGTTTATACCTTCCCAGTCGCGCACACCACCATCGGAAACTGCATATAGATTATCTGATCTCGTTTCGGAGAGGTTAAGCTGCCTGTCGGGATACGATTTCAGGTCGGCATAAATGGCATTAACCCCCTGAACAAAATCGTTGGTCGATTTATAGAAAGTTTCGGTAGTTGCGCTTGAAATTGGCAACAAGTCGAGCTTCTCTGAACAGGAAGACAATAATGCTGCCGATACTATGATAGAATAAAATATCTTTTTCATACGTGAATAATTTGTTTTTTATTTGTTGTATAGCTTGTCCCGATATATCGGGAGAACTCGCATGACGTAATTCTCATATTCTTAGATGATAGTAATTTACATGCTCGTTTCATATTTCTTGAAATTTTAGCGGTTAGAAAGTTAAGTTAAGTCCAAGTATTAGTGATTTTGCCAATGGCAGTCCGCCGTAATCACCCGGTTCGGGGAAAGATGAATTTCCTGATAAATCGGTATTGGTAGCTTCAGGATTAAGTCCTCCATAATACTTGTCTTTACCGAACCAGTTCTCGGCAGTTACATATACACGGGCTCCAGTTATAATTCTGTTGTGAACTACTTTTCCTAAATCGTATCCGAGGGTAATGTTACGGATTCTCCAATAATCAGAAGAATACATCCAATCGGTATTTTTAATGCGTCCGAATGTTGAATAAACCTTACCAACAGTGCCAGCCCCTGGGTTTTCGGGAGAACGCCAGCGATCGCGATAGAAACCAAGAGCATTGTCAACAACCCCCTGTCCGGTGCGACCTAAAGCGCGGCCAAGAAGCGAATAAATTGAACCTCCGTTTTGTCCCTGCACAAGGATTGATAAATCGAAACCCTTATATTTAAAGTTATTGGTGACACCCCAGATATACGATGGATTTGGATGGCCAACAATTACACGGTCATTGGCATCAATTGTTTTGTCGTTATTGGCATCAAAATACTTTGGATCGCCTAAAGTTTGAGTGCCATAAAGTGCAACTTTATTATCAATATCGGCCTGCGATAAGATTCCGATTTGCTTGACCACATAAATACTGTTCATTTGTTCACCAACTTTCAGGATTGAATGAGAGATATCGAACAGCGAAGGAATCAGAATTTGAGTTTGACCAGCTGCCAATTCAACAATTTCGTTGGCATTGTGGCTCAAATTTGCGGAGGTTGACCACTGAAACGCCCCAGTCATATTTCTTGAAGTAATTTCAATTTCCCAACCCTTATTGCGTACTTTTCCAACATTGTTCAACGAAGTTGAAAATCCTGCGCTTTGCGGAACCGGAACATGCAACAATAAGTTGTAATTCAATTTATTGTAATAATCAATCGATCCTGAAATCCGTGAATCAAAAAGACCAAAATCTAAACCGAAATCGATGGTTTTCGATTCTTCCCAGGTAATATCGGGATTGGTAATTGCATTTGGAGCCTGGCCTGTGACAGCAGCCGAGTTAAACGAATAATTGTAATTCGACAAAACCGGAATACTGCTGTAATCTCCAATATTATAATTTCCAGATTTACCCCAGCTGGCACGCAATTTCAGGTCATTAATTGGCTTGATATTTTGCATAAAAGCTTCCTCCGAAATTCTCCAACCCAGTGAGGCCGATGGAAAAATACCCCACTTGGTATTGGCACCAAAACGCGAAGAGCCATCACGACGAATACTAGCTGAGAATAGGTATTTGCTCATGAAACTATACTGTGCCCTTCCAAAATATGAAATAAGAACATTTCTGGTCTCAGTTGAATTTCCGGTTAAAGCATTCGCTGCATTTAGTGTGGTGATTACATAACTGTTAAAACCTCCATTCGATCTCAAAACGCTAAAATCAATTTTGTCGTTATTGTACGATGCCCCGGCCATTAAACCAATGTTGTGATTTTCGAAAAGAGTTTTGTTGTACGAAAGCGTATTTTCATTCACAAAAGTCTGTTTTTTATAACTACTCAAAGAGCCTGAAGTTAAAACAGTTAATTGCGATTGACGCGTTGATAAAGCACTTGCCACGGTGTAAGGCACATAACTTTTCGAAGTATTGTCGGTATTATCAAAGTTGATGGTCGATTTCAGGTACAGGTCTTTAATGATCTGGTATTCCCCAAAAATCGATGTCAACGTACGGAACCGTTTTGTCAGTCCGATAATATTTTCGAGTTTGGCAATCGGGCTGTTTGCCGAAGTACTCCATTTATATTGTCCATTATTAAAAGCATTAGGATAAAGTCCAAAAGCAGCTTCCTGAACAGGAGAATAACTAACCAATTGATGCAGGATATTATCTTTTCCTTCAACCCCGGGATCGTTAATCAACGAATAAGTTGGAGTAAGGTTAATACCGAATTTAAGTTTGTCGTTTGGTTTCACCTCAACGTTAGCTCTGGCCGAATAGCTTTTCAAATCCATTCCCAATACCATTCCTTCCTGATTCACCGTATTTACTGATACATAGTATTTTACTACATCCGTGCCTCCATTGGCCGACAATTGGTAATTCTGAACCAATCCTTTGCGAAAAGCTTCGTCCTGCCAATCGATATAGTTCAACTCAGGATGCCCATCCTGCAACCAACGATCATCAATCATGTAATTAGTGTTATAAGCGCCAGCGGCCAACCCAAGTATTTGGCGGCGTTCATCAGTTGTTTGAGTTGCCAAACGGCCTGTTCCCGAAGCTACCCACTGCGCATTGATCATTTCTGTGGCACGATCAACCCATTCTTCCGAATTAAGCATGTCCAGTTTGCGATTTGCCTCGTTAAAGCCGACATAACTATTTACTGTTATTTGCGGCTTTCCACTTTTTCCTTGTTTAGTGGTAATCAAAACAACGCCATTAGCAGCACGCGATCCATAAATAGCAGCCGATGCAGCATCTTTAAGTACCTGAATAGATTCAATATCATTCGGGTTAATATTATCAAGCGGATTTCCGCTGGCATAATTTCCTGAAGAATTTGGATTTGCTGCAGCAAGCGGAAATCCATCAATAACATACAAGGGTTCATTTCCGGCAGAAATTGATCCGGCTCCACGCACCTGAATACTAAATGCTTTTCCTAAAGCTCCAGATGTTTGTTTCACCTGAACGCCAGCCATTTGTCCAACCAAGGCCTGATCGACCCGCACCAAAGGGCGTTCATCAATGTTATCAGTTTTAAACGAAGTGGCTGCTCCAACAACATCGCGTTTGCGTTGTGTTCCATATCCAACAGCTATAACTTCATCCAAACCTACCGCATCTTCTTTCATCTTAACGTTGATAACTGTTTTATTTCCAACTTCAACTTCTTCAGTTTTCATTCCCACAAACGAAAAAACGATGGTAGAAGAAGCTGACACGTTCGACAAAGTATAAACCCCGTCAACATTGGTAATGGTACCATTTGTAGTACCTTTTACAACAATCGAAACTCCGGGGAGGGGTCCTCCTTGTGGATGATAATTAATTTGTTATTTACGGTATAAGTTAATCCTGAATCAGTTAAAATCTGATCAAGAATTTTACTTATCATCTGATTATCAGCAGAAATATCCATCCGCTTCGATAAATCAATTTGACTGGCATTAAAGAAAAACGAGAAATCAGACTGGTTCTCAATCCGATCCATAATTTCTCCAAGACTCAGATTTTTACCTACTATCTTTATTTTAGTAGATTGAGAGTAGGACGCTGCTGCAACATGCATGACTGCAACAAATAAAAAAAGTGTTACTAATTTCATAATTCGCACAATTAGAGGGACGTCGATACAGGACTGACCCCTCGGTTGAATCCATTTTTTTTTCATAAATTTGAAGTGTTTTGACAATTAATATTTATTGATTGTATCCGAAGGCGAGTTGTTGTGGCGACAATTCGTCTTCTTTTTTTCTATACATTTTATTTTAAAGGTTTATAAATAAGTTTAAATTCTCTGAAAGTGGTTTTCCGATAATCGATTGGGGATGTAAGCTTCAGTGCATCGAGTACCTGCCAGATCGTTTCCTGATTTTTAAAACGCCCTGTGTAAGCAAATGTATGCAGTCCGTCATCTGAATAGTTTAATTTAACATCGTACCAACGTTCGAGTCTTTTTACGAGTTCAGGAAATGGTATATTCCTAAAAATAAATTCACCGTCTTTCCAGGCAATTTCCGATTCAACATCCGAATCCTCCAGTTTATACGTTCGGGTATGACGGTCAAGTTCAAATTTTTCGCCGGGCTTAATCTCAAAACTTTGGTTCGACCCCTCAATGTGCAATTCTATTTTTCCCGCTGCAAGCGTAGTGCTCGAATAGTTGTTTTCGCCGTAAGTACAAACATTAAATTGAGTACCAGTAACTTTTATATCAAAATCATTTGTTTTTACAATAAACGGATGTTCCGAGTCGGACTTTACATGAAAAAAGGCCTCGCCCGAAAGAGAAACAACTCTGTTCTCGTCCGAAAAATTCGAAGAGTATTTGAGTTCGCTACCCGAATTAAGGCTAACCTCAGTTCCATCAGCAAGTAATACTTTCGACCGCGATCCGAGTGGAACTGAAAACACCTGTAAATCATAAACTTGAGTAGGTTTTTCCTGCGAAATTAAAAGCGAAATAACCAATCCGATTGCCAGAACAGCAGCAACAACTGATGAATATCTAATCCACAGCAATCTTGATTTCTTCGTTTTTTCGAGTTGATTTTTATAAAAGAGTGTAAGTTGATCTTCTGCATTTGATTTTGGCTGGCGTGCAATATCCCAGATATCTTTTAAAACGATGTATTCTTTTTTATTTTCAGGAGATTCGTCAATCCATGTTTTTAGTTCCTGACATTCATCTGAACTAAAAGTTCCGTTCAGCGAACGGGCAATTAAATTTTCTATGTATTCTCTATCCTTCATTCCGGTTCATTCTTCTGATAATGCCATTAACACAACCGAATGCCGGAAACTACGTCAGCAAAATTCAATTATTTTTCAGAAAATGATTGATTTTATGGTAAACCATTCAAATACAATAGAATAAAAAATGATTTTTGGGACATTTTTTCTTTAAGTGAAGACAAGGCTCTGAAAATGCGGGTCTCAACAGTCCGAACCGGAACATTCAATTTTTCAGCAATCTCATGGTTTTTGAGTCCTTCAAACCGGCTAAGAAAAATTACTTCCCGGTAAATATCAGTCAACGAATTAATCGCCTCATCAATTTGCTTTAGGGTCTCTTTTTCAATCAACGATTTTTCGCCCGATTGATAATGAACCGCTTCCATATCTTTAATCTCAAGGGCTGCATCGTGTTCAAACTGTCGAACTACCTTTTGATGTTTAATGTAATTAAGACAACTATTTTTAACAGCGCTAAAAAGATATGCTTTAACCAATTCATCATTTTGTTTGTATTTTCCGTTCTCCCAAACTGCCACAAAAATGTTTTGGACAATATCAAGAGCATCGCTTTCACTTTCAACATATTTTAATGAGTAAAGTAAAAGTCGCCGGTGATACGTTCTAAAAATGAAATCAAAATCAGGCATTAGTTTTTCGTTAGGACATGCAAAGTAATAATAAATTGAAATAAAGAATACACCGTTTTCAAGCAATTATGGGGTATATATATTTTAATAAATACACCGGCAAAAAACTAAAATCAGGAATCAGGAAAAAACTCAATAATATAAATTTATAATTTTCGTAACTTGGCAAGTCGAAATACGACTCACATCATCAGATATTTTCGATATCACTTTTCAATTTTCTCAATGGTTATTTATGAAAGACATTAGTAAAGAAAATAAGATTAAACCTACTAATTCTGAATATCAAAAATTCATTGATATTTTTAACCAATCGCCATTTTCGATTGTAATCTACGATGCTAAAGGTAAATTAGAAAATATCAATCGGGCATGTATGGATTTGTTTGGTATAATAAATCCTAGTGATGTTCTGGGATTCGATTTATTTACCAATCCATACCTTACAAAGCAAGTAATTATCCAGATTCAGTCTGGACAACCAGTGAAATATGAATTAACTTATGATTTTGACCTTGTAAAAAGCCAGAATTTATATCAATCAACCAAAGAAGGTATTTGCAATCTTGAATGTTACATTAGTCCTACATTTAATAACAACAATGACATTATTGGTTATATTGTGCACAGCACTGATATTACTGAACGAAAACAATCTGAAAAGACACTACACGAAAGTGAATTGAAATACCGCAATTTAATTGAATATTCCAGTGACCCAATTTTCAGCTTCAACCCTGACGAAACCTACCGATTTGTAAACGAAACTTTTGCCAGACATTTTGGGAAAAACCCAGAAGAAATCATTGGAAAAACTCCTCATGCTATTTTCGCATACGATGAAGCTGAAAAAAGATTAGCAACTGTTCGAAAGGTATTTGAAACAGGCGAAAAAGATGAAATTGAAGTTAAGGTTATAACTCCAACTGGTAATATTCATTATCTGTTAACGATGGTCGATCCGATAAAAGATGATCTTGGTCAGATAATTTATGTAACATGTGTATCAAAAGATATTACCAAAAGGAAACGAGCCGAAGAAGCTTTAGCCGAAAGTGAAGAACGTTTCCGTTCACTATACGAGAATTCTACGATAGGGCTATACAGAACCACTCCCGAAGGTCAGATTATTTTAGCAAATCCAACATTAGTTAAAATCCTTGGATATAAAAACTTTGATGAACTTACTGCCCGTAATCTGGAAAAAGAAGGTTTCGAACCTTCGCACAATAGAAAGCAATTTATTGATAAAATAGAAAAAGAAAATTTTATTTCCGGAGCTGAAACTGCATGGACGCGAAAAGATGGCAAAACAGTTTATTTACGTGAAAGTAGCCAAGCTATTCATGACCCGAATGGGAAAACGCTTTATTATGATGGAACTGTTGAAGACATTACAGAACGGAAATTAGCCGAAGAAGCGCTCAGAGTAACCGAAGAAAAGTTCCGAAGGGTTGTTGAGAACTCTCTCAGCGGCATGCATTTTTATTATCTGAACCAACGCAACCAGTTAATTTTAACAGGTTCAAATCCAATGGCAGATAAGATATTAAGCATCTCACATGACCCATTAATTGGAAAAACAATTGAAGAAGCATTCCCAAAGTTGGCAGATACTGAAATACCATTACTATACAAAAGAATAGCAAAAGGTGAAACAAAGGCTCAGGAATTTGAAATCGAATATGAACACGAAAACGTCTCAGGTTTTTTCAATGTACAGGTATTTCAAACCGAAACGAATAAAATAACCGTTCAGTTTGCAGATATTTCAGAACGGAAAAAAACTGAATTATTACTTGAAAAACAGACCGCTGAATTACTGAAAATCAATACTACAAAAGATAAATTCTTCTCAATAATTGCACACGATCTTAAAAGTCCGTTTAATGCAATTATCGGATTTTCTGATCTGTTATTAACAAACCTGAATTATCTGGATGAGGAAACACTTGTTAAAGGATTAAAAACCATTGAGAGTGCATCTAATCAGGCATATAAATTACTTGAAAATCTGCTGCTATGGGCTCAAAACCAAACTGGTCACAAACACTTTAATCCGGAAAGCCTGCATTTAAACAGACAAATAGCAGATTCTGTGAGTTTAATAGAAAATACTGCAATCAAAAAAGAAATTCAGCTCAACATTAATATAAAAAGCAACTATTATGTTATGGCTGATAAAAATATGCTGGATACAATTCTAAGAAATCTGATCTCAAATTCTATTAAATTTTCGGTGAGGGGCTCTGAGGTGAATATTACAGCTATTGATTTTAATGATGAAGTGCAAATTTCGGTATCTGACAACGGAACTGGAATTCCACCTGAAAAAATTTCAGCAATTTTTGAAATGGATAAAAGAACCAATACTGTAGGAACTGAAAAAGAACAGGGGACTGGTCTTGGATTGGTTTTATGTAAAGACTTCATTGACCGACTTGGTGGAAAAATATGGGTTAAAAGCGTTCCAAATAACGGAAGCACATTTACATTTAGTCTTCCATTACAACAAATCGAATCGACTTAGCATGGGCAAATATTTAATTATTGATCAATGCATTCAAAATATTACTGATTTAGAGTTTCTAATCGCTGGCTTTGATCCGGAATCAGTTATACAGTCTGTTGCCACAGGTGCTGATGCCCTTCTTCCCAAAACTTTAGAAACGCCGAATCTCATTTTCATTAACCTTGACCTTCCTGAAGAAAACTTCCTGCAAATCGCGAAAAAGATAAAAACAGAGCCAACTCTAAAAAACATTCCGGTAATTCTAACCGGAACAGCTAAATCTATTAATGATTTTAAGGACAATATTATTGAATCTGGAGCTGTTGGAATTTTGAAATTTCCTCTTGATAATATTTCAGACGCCATTCAAATTCAAATGTTTTTAAGATTGTGCCAGTCATCACCTGATACTGAACAAAAAACAACAGAAACTAATGAAATAAATTTAACCAATAGCAAGAAGTTTAACGAATTTAAGGCAAGCGATGCCCTACTTCAAACCATAATTGATATTGCCCCATTCGAAATATGGGCCAGAGATAAAGATGAATACGGTATTATTGAAAATGCATGGATAATTAACCATCATGGAAGCATTTTAGGCAAAAAAACTGAAGCAAATGCAAATGCCAGAATAACTCAACGATGGAAATCAAACAACGAAAAAGCGTTGCGTGGTGAAATTATTAACGAAGAATGTGAGATTGATTTCGATGGGCAAAAAAAGACTTTTCATCAAATAGTTGCCCCTATAATCTATAATAATAAAGTTGAAGGTATTGCCGGTTTTAACATCGACATTACCGAACGAAAACTGGCAGAAAAAGCTTTGACCGAGAACGAAGAAAAATTTCGGTCGGTAATGGAAAAATCAATCGATGGAATTGTTATTATTAACGATCAGGGAATAATAATAGAAATGAATCATAGCCTTGAAGTTATTACTGGTCATAACAAAAATAACTGCCTAGGAATGACTATTTGGGATTTTCAATTCCAATTGGCTCTTCCTCAAGAAAAAAATCAGGAAACATATATAATTCTAAAAGATTACACCAGCGAAATATTAAAATCCCAGACTTCAGATTCATTTGGAAAACTGCTTGAACGTAAAATCTATAATAAAACCGGACAGATACGAATAATTGAAACTTCTCTATATCCGATTGAAACGAATGAAAAATACTTTCTGGTTAGTTTAGTGCGCGACATTACTGAACGGAAACTGTTTGAGGAAGCACTTAAAAACAGTGAATCTAAATATTACGGCATATTTGATGCAAATAAAGATGGGATATCAATATTTGTTGTTAATCCGGATAAAACCTTAAGCAATTTTGTTGAAGCCAATAAAGCTGCATACGAAATGATCGGCTACACCAAAGAAGAATTCATGAAACTGAATGTTTTCGATCTTGAAGCCGATAAAGAGGAGGAGGCATTTGCAAAAAGAATTGAGGAACTGAAACTAAACAACCATGTAAATATTGAAACCAGAATCAGACATAAAAATGGCTGTTTTTTAACTGTCGATATAAGTATTGTTTTGATTTATTATAACAATCAGATTGCCATCATGAACATTGTTCGTGATATTACGGAACGCAAAAAAGTTGATGCCGAATTACTTGAGAGCGAAAAGCTGTATCACAATCTGGTTGAACGTTTACCCGATGGAGTTTATAAGAGCAGTCACGATGGCAAGTTTATAGAAATAAACCCGGCAATGGTTAAAATGCTGGGATAT
>JFJP01040192.1_pt1 | contig 12655 bp, 13 predicted proteins | sample 431651 | NCBI WGS metagenome assembly JFJP01 (sample SAMN02602958, study PRJNA72255) | Microbial mat metagenome, whole genome shotgun sequencing project. | biome: fresh water; feature: sink hole; material: water; isolation source: purple microbial (photo- and chemosynthetic) mats found in... | reverse complement strand
TTAATCCTGAAGCTGGTCTTATTAACTTTATTTTGTTCTTAATTCCAAATAATGAGGTCAATAAGGCTTTTTTAATTCTAATTTACTGGCTAACAATGTCTAAAACAAAAATAAGGTTTTATTCATTTTAAAAACATTATCAAGAAAAAACCACGAAAATCATTATTCCGTCGTTGAATTATTTTGTGAATTTTCATTCTTTTCTTTCTCCTTCCGCCAGTTGGTGGAGAAGTCGGGTCGCGCTTTCTTCTTCTAAATAATCAGCATCGCATCGCCATAAGTGCCAAAGCGATAATCCTCTTTCAGCGCTGTACGGTATGCTTCCATTACAAAATCGTAACCACCGAAAGCAGCTACCATCATCAGTAATGTAGAATACGGCAGGTGAAAATTGGTAATCATTGAATTGGCAACACTAAAATCGTATGGTGGAAAAATAAATTTGTTTGTCCATCCTTCGTAGGGATTTAAGTAACCCTGTGTTGAAACCGAACTTTCAATTGTACGCATTACCGTTGTTCCAACAGCGCAAATATTTTTCTTAATGTCTTTTGCATTATTAACAACTTTGCATGCTTCATCGGTAATCCATATTTGTTCTGAATCCATTTTGTGTTTGGTTAAATCTTCAACGTCAACACTCCGGAAGTTTCCCAATCCAACATGCAGGGTAAGGTAGGTAAAATTAACTCCTTTAATTTCGAGGCGTTTCAAAAGCTCGCGGCTAAAATGAAGTCCCGCTGTTGGAGCTGCAACGGCACCTTCGTGTTTTGCAAAAATGGTCTGGTATCTTTCTTTGTCTTCGGGTTGTACCGGACGGTTAATAAACTTTGGAAGCGGGGTTTCGCCTAATTCATATAAAGTTTTTTTGAATTCGTCATACGGACCGTCAAACAGGAAACGAAGTGTTCTGCCGCGCGAGGTTGTATTGTCGATAACTTCGGCAACCAGCAGATCGTCTTCACCAAAATATAATTTGTTTCCAATTCTTATTTTTCTTGCAGGGTCTACCAATACATCCCAAAGACGTTGTTCGCGGTTTAATTCGCGCAAAAGAAAAACTTCAATTTCGGCGCCGGTTTTTTCTTTGTTCCCGTACAAGCGGGCCGGAAAAACCTTTGTATTGTTGAATATCATCACATCTTTATCACCGAAATAATCAAGTACGTCTTTAAATAGTTTATGCTCTATAGTTTTTTTTGCACGGTTTAATACCATTAATTTCGATTCGTCTCTGTTAGTGGTAGGGTGTAAGGCAATTTTTTTTGAATCTAATTCAAACTTGAATTTTGATAATTTCATGTAATATATTTTTTTGTTTTATGTTTTGCTGTAACGTGTATAACAATCAGTAAATTTAAAATCGTTAGTTGATTTATATTAATGTCACTAAGATAACGCTGTATCTTTCAATTGGTTTCAAACAGGTTCAAATTTTCCATAAAAAAGTCAACTTTCATTGCGTTCTCTATTCTGAAATTTCCGATCCGAGTTCGCTTTAAACCTGTTAAATATGCACCGCATTTTAGATTTTCACCAATATCGCGGGCCAGCGAACGAATATATGTTCCTTTGCTGCAAACCACTTTAATTGTAACTATTGGCAACTGAAACGAAAGCAATTCAATTTCCTTTATTACAATTAATTTAGGTTGAAGTTTAATCGATTCTCCTTTTCGTGCATATTCAAAGGCTCTTTTACCTTTAATCTTTACCGCAGAAAAAACGGGGGGAATCTGTTCAATTTCTCCTATAAACCTTTCCAGTGCGGATTTAAAGAGTTCTTCAGTTATAGAAGAAATATCATTTTGACTGTCTTCTTCGGTTTCCATGTCAAAAGATGGAGTGGTTGCACCAAGTTTTAGATTGGCAATGTATTCTTTTTCCTGAATTTGAAACGATTCAATTTGTTTTGTAGCTTTTCCGGTACACAAAATCAGCAAACCAGTAGCCAGTGGATCAAGAGTTCCGGCATGGCCAACTTTCAATTTTTTTATTCCGGTTTTATGGTACAAAGTATTGCGCACCCTGCTTACCAAATCAAAGGATGTCCAATCAAGGTCCTTATCAAATAATAAAACCTCGCCATTAATAAAATCGTAAGATTTTTTGAACTCTGGCATTTGTAATCAACTAAAATTCAGCAGCTTGCAAATTTTTGTAAAAATCAGGCTGCAAAGATAGTAATTACGTCAATAACCAAACAATAAAAGTTGAAATAAATTAATTATTGCTTTTTGGCTTTTTCATGATGGCATAAATTTCAAAAGCAAATCCAAACAATAAAATGATGGGGGCAAGAGTTATGCGTCGGAAACTAAAAATGTCAGGATTAAATACATTGGGATCATTGCTTTTTCCGCCAGTCATTAATATAAATCCAACAACGATTATCGCAAAACCAATTGCCATTAATTTGTAGTTTTCTTTACCAAGAGCAAAACCGACGGTTTCTTTTGTTTCTTTTTTAGCCATTGTAATTTTTTTAACGCGATAAAGATAGTTAATAAAACATTTCGTCAAATTTCATCATCAGGAATTTGTTTACTGCAAAAAAGGTTGACAAATAAGAGAAGAGCAAACCAAGAATAAAAACTGAAGTAAAAACAATTCCGGTTGGATAAATAACTTCCGACGTAATCAAACTCTGCAGTTCAACCCGATACAAATAAATACCCATGAAAATAATAATGTTGGCTACCACCGAACCATAAAAACCCATCAGTAAACTTTTTCTGAGAAACGGTTTTCGAATAAACGAGTTACTTGCCCCCACCATTTGCATCGTATTAATCGTAAACCGCTGCGAATAAACCGAAATTCGAATTGTATTGTTAATTAAAGCAATGAAGATAAAAGTAAGCAGGGCACTGATAATCAGTACGAACAATGTTATTTTCCTGATATTTTCATTTATAATTTGAACCAGGTCTTTCTGATAATAAACTTCCTTCACCTGGGGATAGGTCAAAAACTTCTTTTCCAAAAGTTGTAAACTGTCAGAACTGGTATAATTTGCAAACAACTTAACTTCAATCGACTCAAACAATGGATTGTAGCCCAGAAATCCGGTGAAATCTTCTCCCAGTTGTTCAGTTAGTTCTTTGCTTGCAGTTTCTTTATCGATATATCGTGTTGATTTAACAAAGCTGCTTTTGTTTAATTTTTCCTGAAGCTTTTTAATACTCTCCGGTTTAACATTATCGTGTAAAACAAGTGTAAAACCTATTTTTTCGCGGACATAATCAGATAACTGACGGCCATTTACCAATATCATTCCAAGCATTCCAAGCATGGTTAACACCAGCGAAATACTAATAAGCGAAGTAATCCACGAATTGAAAATCCGCTTTTTTAATTTTTTCGGTTTTATCTCTTTCATTGTAATTGTGCGAAGAATTAAAAACGCTCAGCCATCATCACCCGACAAAAGTAACAAAAATGGTGGTTTACGAAAATGTTAACCGTTAACAACCACTTAATAAGCCAAAAAATTAATTGTTATTTTTTGGAAATACGAAAAAACGGAATACTTTTGCAGTCCCGATTATTATCCTTGATTATAAGGAGTGTAAATAGTTGATTTTCTTTACTTTTAGGGTATTTATTAATATAATTCCGTTGCAGTAAATACCTGAGCAGTAGACAAGTCAAAAGTTTTTGAATAAAAAAAATTAAATAAAGTGGACACACTTAGTTATAAAACAATTTCGGCAAACAAAGCTACTGCGAATAAAGAGTGGGTTATTGTAGATGCCGATGGACAGGTTTTAGGACGTTTGGCCAGTAAAGTAGCCAAAATCCTGAGAGGTAAAAACAAATCAAATTTTACTCCACATGCTGATTGTGGTGATAATGTAATTGTCATTAATGCTGAAAAAGTAGCCCTAACCGGTAAAAAAATGAGTGACAAAGTTTATATCCGTCACACAGGCTATCCGGGAGGACAACGGCAGCAAACAGCAACCGAAGTTATGGCAAAATTCCCTGAAAGACTGGTTGAAAAAGCAGTTAAAGGAATGTTGCCTAAAAACAGTTTGGGCAGAAAGTTATATACTAACTTACATGTGGTAATTGGCGCTGAGCACAAATATGAAGCTCAAAAACCAAAAGTTGTTGATTTAAATACGATTAAATAGGCAAGATGGAATTAGTAAATTCATTAGGACGTAGAAAAACAGCAGTTGCTCGCATTTACCTGAGTGAAGGTAAAGGAAACATAACTGTTAACAAAAGGGAGTTTAAAGAATACTTCCCATCGCTTTCGCTGCAGTACATAGTTTTGCAGCCGTTAAATCTGATTGGAGTTCCGGAAAAATACGATATCAAAGTAAACCTCGACGGCGGTGGTCCAACAGGACAGGCAGAAGCTTTGCGTCTGGCTATTTCGCGCGCATTGGTTGAAATTGATGCCGAAGCAAGGAAAGAGTTAAAAGCCGCAGGTTTTCTTACCCGCGATCCACGCGAAGTTGAACGTAAAAAACCAGGACAACCAAAAGCAAGGAAACGTTTCCAATTCTCAAAACGTTAATATTAGTTATTCATTATATGGATCTAAAACGGTTGAGACTTCCGGTTACCGGGGCTACTCAATGGTTGCTTTTAGGAACATAGAAAAAGTAAAAAGATGCCAAGAACAAATTTTCAGGAGTTATTAGATGCAGGTGCACATTTTGGTCACCTCAGAAGAAAGTGGAATCCAAACATGGAACCATACATTTTTATGGAAAAAAATGGAATCCACATCATTGATCTTCAAAAAACAATAGTAAAAATTGACGAAGCCGCTGCTGCAATTAAACAAATTGCAAAATCGGGTCGTAAAATTTTATTTGTAGCAACAAAAAAGCAAGCCAAAGATCTGGTTTCAGAATTGGTAACATCGGTTGGAATGCCTTACGTTACTGAACGCTGGCCCGGTGGTATGCTTACCAACTTTCCAACAATCAGGAAAGCAGTAAAGAAAATGGTGTCAATCGACAGGTTGGCAAAAGATGCAGCCTGGGATAACCTTTCAAAAAGAGAAAAACTGCAGATTACCAGACAACATGCAAAACTCGAAAAGATGTTGGGAAGTATTTCCGACCTTTCAAGATTACCCGCAGCTTTGTTTATTGTTGATGTTATGAAAGAAAGAATTGCAGTTCGCGAAGCTCAACGCCTTGGAATTCCGGTGTTTGCAATGGTCGATACAAATTCAAATCCCGATGATGTTGATTTTGTGATTCCGGCCAACGATGATGCTTCACAATCAATTAAATTGATTGTAGGTATTATGACTGATGCCATTCGTGAAGGATTGAGCGAACGCAAAGTTGAAAAAGATGTTGTTGAAGCTGACGAAGAAGATGAGGCGCCTAAAAGATCGAGAAGGAAAATGAAAGCCAGGATCGCCGAAGGACATGATGATGAAGCTGATCAGGACAACGATTAAATAATATCAGGTTAATTTAAATAAAACCATTTAAAAAGAAATTTCAGTATGTCGTTTACAACTGCCGATGTAGTTAAGTTACGTAAAGTAACAGGCGCAGGGATGATGGATTGCAAAGGTGCCCTGGCAGATGCCGATGGTAATTTCGAAAGAGCAGTAGAAATTATCCGCGAAAAAGGAAAATTAGTGGCCAACAAACGTGCCGACAGAGATGCAGCAGAAGGTGTAGTTTTGGCAAAAGTTTCTGATGATAAAAAATTCGGAGCCATTGTCGTACTAAATTGCGAAACCGATTTCGTTGCTAAAAATGAAAACTTTGTAGCTTTTGCCAATAGCATATTAAATGCAGCTTTGGAAAATAATGCTGACAGTTTGGAAACTGTTAAAAGTCTTAATCTGAACGGAAGATTAATCGAAGCACAGGTTACCGAGCAAACAGGTGTTATTGGTGAAAAAATCGAACTTTCGTATTACAATAAAATCAATGCCGAAACTGTGGTTGGTTATATTCACCCCGGAAATAAACTGGCTACTTTGGTAGGTTTTAATAAACCTGGAGTTGAAGTGCAGGTTACAAAAGACGTTGCAATGCAGGTTGCTGCAATGGCTCCTGTAGCTGTTGACAAAGATTCTGTTTCGCAGGAAGTTATCGAAAAGGAACTTTCAATCGCAAAAGAAAAATTCCGTTTGGAAGGTAAACCGGAAGCCATGCTCGATAAAATTGCGCAGGGCGCTTTACAGAAATTTTTCCAGGATTCAACTTTGCTGAACCAGATTTATGTAAAAGATGGTAAAATTACTATTCGCGAATTTTTGACTCAAAACGATAAAGGACTTACAGTTACTGCATTCGACCGCTATACGCTGAATGCTTAATTGAAAGATGACAATACTTAGAAAAGCTACTCGTTAATTCGGGTAGCTTTTTTTTTGCCTTTTTTATAAACTACAACCTGCTGAATTTCTGAACAATATTTTCACCATTGGTGCTAACCAGCTTTAAAATATAAATGCCTGGCAACAGTTTCTCAACATCAATTGTAAAACGATTTTTGTTGATATCATTTAGCGCACTCATTTTTCTTCCGCTTAAATCGAATATTTCAAAGGAGTTAAATTGATGTTGATTGCCTTCGATTGTAATTTTTGAATGAGCCGGATTTGGGTAAATTTTCACTGCTGTTTCAAAGAGATTGTTATCGATGCCTACTGAAAGATCTGAAGAAATTGTCCAGTTTCCTGGCAGGCTGTTGTCTGAATTAATATCTGTCAAATGCAGAAAATAACCGCCACCGTTGGCTTCCACCGGCCATGGCAAACTATCAAGATATTGTACAAAATCTATCACATTCCCAAATGCATCAGCAAGTACAATTTTTTCCGATTTGTTCGACAGGTTTCTGGTAAACTGCCCAAAAGGAATTGTACCGTAAAATTGTTGAAACGAATTCGAATTACTGGCCAGAATTAGCTTTGTATGGGCCTTTAACGTTGAGTTGGCCGGAAACTGATAAGAAATTCCAAGTTTGCTCAAATAGATTCCTGTTAAGTTGATATTCTGATTGCTAATATTTTTGATTTCCAAAAATTCCAGATCTTCGCTGTTAAATTTATCCACAGGTAAAGGGTTGTAATTAATTTTCGAAATTACCAGTTCAGGTAAAACAGGGTTTGAACAGGCCGTATAATCTGTTAATCTTGCATTTAACCAGTTAATTCTGGACTGAATCCATTCTTTCATTTTGGTAATTTCTCCGCTCTGGTTGGGAATTGTTCTCCATCTGTTATTTTCCCTGACCATAGCTTCAGATGTAAGTTTTGACAAATGTTCTATTTTTTCGGCCACAACAAAGTAGTTTAACGGCATGTTTGTGGCAGTCAGCTCTTTCCATCTTTTGGTGAGATAGCATTGGAAAGTAGGATTGTTGTATAAGTCTCTCCAGAATTTTGAACCAGTGTTATCACCATTGTCAAACTGCCAGACATTGGTGTGGCTTCTGTCATATCCCCAGTTAAACAAATCATTACCATAAGTTAAATCAAAATCCCAAACCGGACCGGCTCTTAATTTTCCGTTTCTGTCTTTATGAAAATAGGTGCTGTACTGATATGAATCTGCGTTTGATGCCAGCTCACTAATCAACATGTAATCAATAAAACTGGGAACATCAATTATTGAAGGATACCCATTTGTTATCGAGGCATTTTGAGCAGTAGCCGCACTTTGTAATAAAGTAAACTGGTTGCGGATATAATTATTTTGCTGTGTGGTAATTTCATTTGGTTTTGGGCTATCGTGCAGATAACTGGTAGATCCGCTGTATGATTGCATCGACCATGCGACAGGATCACCTCCCGTAGTTTTATCAGCCTTGGTTAAATAACCTCCGGTTAAATCGGGAACTGTGTTATCGGTTTTTGTCATTTTTAAAATGTTTATCCGCTCATCATCAATTTTAAGTTTTTCCATAAAAATGTATAAACCCTTGTAGTCGCCGTTAATAACAACCTCACAATACTCGCCTCTGGCGGCATAATTTCCAATACTTCGCGACAAATCATATGACAAATAATTTCTAATCAGTGACGGATCAAAGGCGATTGAATTTAATACCCAGTCGTTTTCTTTTGGCATTCCTAAAATACTGACATTGTTGCTTGTTACATTATCATTGTTTAGTGTTGTTAGTCCATACGGTTTTTTGGGAAGCGACTGAGATGAAGAACCTCTGATTTCAATGCCTATTCTGCCATTATAGTTCAGATAATTAGGATTGTTTTGGTCTGTGATATAATTTCTGGAACCATCCGGTCTGAAAATTATTTTCATTGTTGCCAGAATTTTTGGGTTATCAGGAATTTCGATTGGCTTCCCGGTATTTGGATTTTTATCCGTATCAATAATAACTATTGGCAGGTTGCTGTTTGTATATGTTTGAGCGGATGTAAAATAAACATATAGAAACATTGTCGAAATCAGAAGAAATAGCTTCATTATTAAGTCATTAATTGAGATTTATTGGTAGTTATTTTCACCTCACGAATGATTTCAAAGTAACATTTAAAAATGGAAATTGCAAAATTTAAAAATCAATTTACCAAAAACAAAATAAATTTATTTGATACGAAACCCAAGAAAAACAGAAAACTGAATGGTACTTACATCCTTTTTAACATTTCTTACTTCTTCAAGGGTTTTAGTTAGAAAGCCCGGGTAAAAAGCCAACTCAAATGAGGGTTTAACCATATTATATTTCCATGCATTAGGCTGAAAACCAACTAAAGCACCGTAGTAGAATTTCCCAAAAAATTCACTTCCGTTCTCGTTTATCTGTACTTCAAATTCAGGGATCTCTTCGTCTAAACCATTTTGATACCTGTCACCTTTTGAATTGGTTAATAAGTTGATTCCTCCAACCAATCCCGTATAAACAAAAGCTTCAGTTTTACCCCGAATCTTTGCCTGGTAAAGTATTTTTACATAACTACTTACCGATTGATGGGTTAAATTCAAACTTATACTTGTTCCATTCTCAGCATCACTTCTTACTTTTTCTTCATTAAAATAATAGTATGCAAGGCCGGGATTGATGCTCATTCTTTTTCTAACCCTGATTACAACAGGAAAGGGTTTTTCAACCGACACGGTGGGATAACCTGTAATGGTGTGCACATTAGGACTTATACTCTCATCTTCGTCAATTACATACGGGTAGCCAATACCAGCTTTTATGGCAGGGCTAATCTGGCTGAAACCGGTTAAAGAAAAAGCCAGCAGTGTAATAAGTATAAAAACACTTTTCACAACAGAGCTATTGGTTTGTAAATCAGTTTAAAATTAGTTTTTTATTCCATAATTCAATATCCAATCCTGTAAAATCTCCAAAACGGTTGGCGAAATGGTCTCTTCAATCTGAATATATTCAGCAATTGCGCCGGTTTCGCAGGTTTGAAAAAGATGGTTCAATCCCGGTAATTTCATGGTTTTAAAGTTTTTGTTTCCACCTTCAGTAAGCGCTTTTTCAATGACAGCGAGATTTTCATTTGGCGGAACCTGCAAATCCTTTTCTCCGTTGATTGCAAGTACCGGACACTTCAATTTTACAAGTGTGGGATACGGATCGTAATTCAGAAAAAATTTGAACCATTCATTGTCAACAGTTTTAATCTGATTGTCAACAGCAATTTTTTGATCATCGGTCAGCATGGAATACTGGCCATTCGACATAGTTTTTTGTAAACGGTCGATTCTTTTTACCGAATCTGTTTCTGTTTTAATGATATTAAAAATAGCTTCCTGTAATTTCTGGTTTTGTTGTACCTGTTCGTCGGTCATTCCTGCCGTTTTATAAATTAGCTTTCCCTGTTCGTATAGAATTTGTTCTCCAATAATTCCGGGGCCCGCCATTAAAACAATAAAAGCAACATCCTTTGATTTTGTTGCAACCATCGGAGCAATGAGGCCGCCTTCGCTGTGGCCAATTAACCCTATTTTTGAAGTGTCAATTTCTTTTCTGGTTTTCAGAAATTCAATACCCGCCATCACATCGCCGGCAAAATCCTCGCTGGTTGCTTTACTGGTATTTCCCTCAGAGCCACCGACACCGCGGTCGTCAACGCGTAAAACGGCAAATCCGTTTCGGGTCAGAAAATCGGCAATTACCAAAAACGGACGATGTTCAAAAATGGTTTCATCCCTGTCCTGCGATCCCGAACCTGTAATCAGAATTACAACCGGTAAATTTTCGCCGTTCTGCGGAAAAGTAAATGTTCCGGCGAGTTTTATCCCGGCAGTTTTATTTTCGTAAACCACCTCTTCTTCGATATAAGGAAATGGTCTTTTCGGTGTTTGCGGCCTTTTTAATTCTGTTGGCACTTTGGTTTTGGCAAGTATTAAAGAGAATGACATTCCACTTTGTTTCCATTCACCCTGAATGGTTGAATCATTTAAAAATTCTCCTTTAAAAGTACCCCGGATCATCGGAACAGAAAGAACCAGACTGTCGGGTTCGGCCTTTAAAACGGTGGTTTGAATATCTTTTGCCCCCTGCATCGGAACATCCATCACTGCAATTGGTTTCCCGTTTTCATCGGTCCAGACTTCAAAAATAATTTCAAGCTTTGTAGATGATATGTCAAGCTTTCCACTCCACATACCCAGCCACTTTGATTCTTGAGATGATGCTTGAAAAACGGAGAAAATAACAAGCAAAATTGTAAGAGGGAGGAAAAAATATGTCTTCATTTTTAATGCTTTTCAGTACCGGCCAAATTACTTCTTTTTAAATAAAAAGTGTATTTCTTTTTGTATTTTCGGCAAAATCATTTTTATGCAGCCTGACAAAAAACAATTGGAAATACTGCTCGTTAACTATTTTCGTTTATGTTACGATGATTTTCCGAAAGGGCAATTATTTGCATCGGAATCGCCTGATTTTATTGTAAAAATGAAAACCCGGCATGAACTTGGAATTGAACTCACCCGCTTGAACCCGGCAAGCAGAAATCTACCTGATGAAAAGCAACTGGCTCAAATTCAGACTCAGGAAAAAATCATCGGGCTTTCGCAGGATTTATTCGAACAGAATTCAGAATTAAAACTTTTTGTAAAATTTCTGTTTTCCACCGTGAAGGAGATTTCGGAAGAAAGACGATTGGAGGTTGCTGTTCAAACAGTTAATTTAATTCGAAAAGCTGTAAATAACAAAAGCCGTGACAGTTTTTTCAGGGAATCAATTTCCGGTGAATTGCTGCCTGAAGGGTTGCACGAAATTCTGATTGTTAACCATCCCGTAATGCAGATTTCAGCGTGGGAGCGGGCAAATAACCTGGGAGTTTCGAACGATGTGGTTGACGATATCAGACGTTCGATTCATAAAAAAGACGAAAAACTGTTAAGGCTTTACCAAAAACAAAGACTGAATTACTACTGGCTTTTGATTTTTACCGACCGTTTACATGGCGTAAAAAGTTTTAACCTGCCCGAAAAAATAATGAATCACCAGTTTCATTCAGAATTTCAACACGTATTTTTATTTGACTTGATAAAGGCAAGTGTATTTCAATTAGTTTAACTTTAACCAATTAATATAAAATTCATTTAAAATGACAAATTTCGATGGCCGGGATAGCACTTTTACGTTCAAAAGTATTTGCAATGGCAAACGAAATGGGCTTAAAAGATTTGTACAAAGACGATTTCATGATGGGATGCGCCATTGGTACACGCACATTAATGGGTGAAGATAGCGGACTGCGTGATATAATTGCGCGGGAATTCAATTCAATAACATCAGAGAATGCAATGAAGTGGGCTTCTATTCATCCGAAGGAAGATGTTTGGAAATTTGAGGAACCCGACCGCCTGATAGAATTTGCTGAAAAAAACAAAATGCACGTTCAGGGGCATGTTTTGGTCTGGCACAGCCAGGTTCCACAGGATATTTTTGTTGGCTCCGATGGAAAGCAGGCAAGCAAGGAACTTTTAATGAAACGAATGGAAACACATATTCAAACCGTGGTTGATCGTTACAAAGGAAGGGTTCATTCATGGGACGTGGTAAACGAATCGATTACACCGGAAGATGGTTTCAGAAAAAGTAAATGGTTCGAAATAGCAGGGTCCGAATTTATGGAACGTGCGTTTCAACTGGCACACGAAGCCGACCCGAAATGCAGCCTGATTTACAACGATTACGGCGAAGAAGAGCCCAAACGCCGTGATTTTATTTTACAACTGGTAAACGACTATAAAAAGAAAGGTATTCCGATACACGGAATGGGAATGCAGGCACATCTGAATCTGGATTCACCTGATTTGAAACTTTGGGAAAAAGCAATTGAAATGTATGCCGCCGCAGGTTTGCGTATTGCGATTACCGAACTTGAGGTGGATGTTTTGCCTTACGACTGGGGACGTTCTGCCGAAATTTCAACCAATGCAGCTTACAAGGAATCGCTGAATCCTTATAAAGATGGACTCCCAAAAGAAATCGATGATAAACTGACAAAACGTTACGTGGAAATCTTTAAAATTCTTTTGAAACACCGCGACAAAATTGACCGTGTAACTTTCTGGGGAGCCAGCGACGATGTTTCGTGGAAAAACAATTTCCCGATGCGCGGCCGTACCAATTATCCACTGCTTTTTGATCGTCAGCACAAACCCAAAAACGCTTATTTTGCAGTTGCAGGACTGAAAAAATAGGAAAGCCCCTCCCC
>JFJP01033633.1_pt1 | contig 12655 bp, 11 predicted proteins | sample 431651 | NCBI WGS metagenome assembly JFJP01 (sample SAMN02602958, study PRJNA72255) | Microbial mat metagenome, whole genome shotgun sequencing project. | biome: fresh water; feature: sink hole; material: water; isolation source: purple microbial (photo- and chemosynthetic) mats found in... | reverse complement strand
CAGCCCGCCACTGTAGTTGGAGGCATTCTCCCTCTGTATCCCGCATTATCGAGAAGAAAGAGATTCACCTCACCCACTTTTAATCACACCCCTCCGCGTCGGGTTGGAAAGGGCTGTAGGGTCAATGTTTCAATCCGCGCCCCGTGATTTCTCACGGGGCGATTAATCGTTGCCCACCCATCCACACTGACCACTGGGTTTCAATCCGCGCCCCGTGATTTCTCACGGGGCGATCTCTTTTTTTACCCAGTTATCGCACGCATCATTTGTTTCAATCCGCGCCCCGTGATTTCTCACGGGGCGATTATTGATGTGAATAAACTGCAAAAGCAGTATTTTAGTTTCAATCCGCGCCCCGTGATTTCTCACGGGGCGATGAAAAACTATCAAATGGAAATTATGAGTTATGGAGTTTCAATCCGCGCCCCGTGATTTCTCACGGGGCGATGTCCAGCGATTGTGAGTGTAGCGACATTGGAAGTGTTTCAATCCGCGCCCCGTGATTTCTCACGGGGCGATGCGTTCCTGTCGCTATCGCCATTGCGACATCGATGTTTCAATCCGCGCCCCGTGATTTCTCACGGGGCGATAGATACTAGAACCGAACAGTGAATCCTTTTTACTGTTTCAATCCGCGCCCCGTGATTTCTCACGGGGCGATAACCTATACGCTTCGCTAACATACGGGATTTGATGTTTCAATCCGCGCCCCGTGATTTCTCACGGGGCGATGAAAAGCTCACGAAGGGTTTTTACAACGACACTTGTTTCAATCCGCGCCCCGTGATTTCTCACGGGGCGATGTTGTGGAATACGCACCTGAAACCCTATGTCATGGTTTCAATCCGCGCCCCGTGATTTCTCACGGGGCGATTGGCAGAGCGTGTCCAAATGATACTGACGGGGACGTTTCAATCCGCGCCCCGTGATTTCTCACGGGGCGATGTGTGGCTCTCTGGCATCATGTCACAATGCCACACGTTTCAATCCGCGCCCCGTGATTTCTCACGGGGCGATGGCAGAGACAAAGAGGCTGGAGCATCCTGTGTGGGTTTCAATCCGCGCCCCGTGATTTCTCACGGGGCGATAGGTATTCGGAGATGACGACGAGGCTAAATCCAAGTTTCAATCCGCGCCCCGTGATTTCTCACGGGGCGATTGGAATCAAAGGAAGAAGAAGGGCCTGCTTACAGTTTCAATCCGCGCCCCGTGATTTCTCACGGGGCGATCTGTGAGGCAAGCCAACATTGACAAGTTCAACGCTGTTTCAATCCGCGCCCCGTGATTTCTCACGGGGCGATTGGCGTGATGCAGCCGCTGGTGGTGAGGGAGGCTGGTTTCAATCCGCGCCCCGTGATTTCTCACGGGGCGATTTTCATGGGATCGCCTGTCTTTACGACCAGCAACGTTTCAATCCGCGCCCCGTGATTTCTCACGGGGCGATGCGCTGCGCAGCGCGGACATAAGCCGATTTGCGGAGTTTCAATCCGCGCCCCGTGATTTCTCACGGGGCGATCACACACCTCGACTCGCTCGACATCATGTGCGGCGTTTCAATCCGCGCCCCGTGATTTCTCACGGGGCGATGTGCTAAACGCTTTCCTCTCCTCAGCAACCAAGGTCGTTTCAATCCGCGCCCCGTGATTTCTCACGGGGCGATTTGAGGTAATCGATCCGCCAGACACGGTTGCCGTGTTTCAATCCGCGCCCCGTGATTTCTCACGGGGCGATTTTAGGGAAGGACGGGCTGTGTCGTGACTGTTTTTGTTTCAATCCGCGCCCCGTGATTTCTCACGGGGCGATAGAAGAATACCACTGTCCTAAATACAAGAATTGTGTTTCAATCCGCGCCCCGTGATTTCTCACGGGGCGATTTTTTCTGTTCCTTATGACGAATGCCAAAAACGAGTTTCAATCCGCGCCCCGTGATTTCTCACGGGGCGATATATTGTTTGTTGGACGATGGAGAAATGGGTGCAGTTTCAATCCGCGCCCCGTGATTTCTCACGGGGCGATTGGAAATGATGTGCTTCGCAATCGCCACGCTCATGGTTTCAATCCGCGCCCCGTGATTTCTCACGGGGCGATGCGTGCATTGGCGTCATGGCTGTTGTGGCATTTCTGTTTCAATCCGCGCCCCGTGATTTCTCACGGGGCGATCTTCCAGTCCTTCGGGTAGCGTAATCGGTTTTCGGGTTTCAATCCGCGCCCCGTGATTTCTCACGGGGCGATGTATGCCGCAGGCCAGTAGCAGTTCGACAGCATCGGTTTCAATCCGCGCCCCGTGATTTCTCACGGGGCGATTCTTATTGCATTTTGCACACCACCTGAAAAGGTAGTTTCAATCCGCGCCCCGTGATTTCTCACGGGGCGATATGTTCTCCATGTGTTCGACGACATTCGGGTGAGGTTTCAATCCGCGCCCCGTGATTTCTCACGGGGCGATCCCAAGGATCACAACTACCTGAAAAATAGAGAGTTGCAACCCCTGTTTTGCGAAATAGGAGCACAAGTGCGCCACTCCGAATTTTATACTGTCAAAGATCACCATCAACTCTTTGATGCACAAGCATTTTTCGAGTTTGCGAAAGGGTGCGAAGCGGGACAACGCCAGAGGTTCGCGGGGAATAAATCATAAGATAAGCGGTTCTGAGAAATCAACGGGTTGCGCTACGCCGTGGTGCTCGGTTTTTTCAGCGGCTGAAGAATCGAGGAAATAAAATCTAATGGAATCTTTGTCGAACTTGCCTTCTTGTAGTAACCTAGTTTTGAGCTGAACCCATTCCTTCGCTCCGATCTGACATTCGAATACGGATTTCTGAACTCTGACACCGTAGTCGGCACAGGCTCTGGCCACGCGCCGAAGCCTGCGTGAGCCGCCTTCATCGGATGTAGCGACATCGTAAGTGACTAGAACGAGCATAGGTTCACCTCGGTATGAACGGGGTGTATTCTGTGATGTCGCCCCGAATAAGGCGAGCCAAAAGACGGGCTTGGACGAAGAAAAGTCGGGCGATGGCGATGTGTTGATTGAGGATGTGCTGCTGGAGCGATTCGCGTTTTCGTTCTTGGTAGGCTTTGACGATGGTTTTTCGCCCGTCTGGGCTGAGTTCCACGGCTCCGCCTTCGCGAAGCACAAAATCCGATGGCTTGATCTGCTGACGGTTGATAAGCGTGACTGCTAGTCGGTCGGCGAGCCAAGGGCGAAATTCTTCCATGAGGTCGAGGGCAAGTGACGGGCGGTTGGCACGCTCGGCGTGGAGGAATCCGACGAAGGGGTCGAGTCCAGCGACGGTGAGGGCGGAGATGCAGTCGTGGCGCACGAGGGCGTAGAGAAAGGAGAGCAGGCAGTTGACTCGGTCGAGAGGGGGTTGTCTGGAACGGATACGGAAATGGAAATCGGACTGCTGTTGTTTGAGAAGATGCCCGAAGACGGCGAAGTAGGCTTGGGCACCCGCCCCTTCGATCCCACGGGCGGCATCCACGGAATCCGCTTCGGGAAGGCGGGTGATGAGGCGGGCTAGAGCGTCACAGACAGCGGTGATTTCTGTGGCGACCACGGGGTCGCCGGTCTCTCTGGCGCCGCGCAGGAGGGAGTTGCGGGCGTTGTGGAGTTTGCCAGCGACGAAACAGCGGGCGACGCGAAGGGTGAGCGTGGGGTCATCGGCGGCACGGAAGTGGGCACGCCTCAGGGTGACGCTGGTGTCGGGGACACCTGTGACGCGGGCGTGAAGTCGCCCGTGTTCATCGAGATAATTGACGGGGACGGAGTTTTCGATGGCGAGTTGCATGGCTCCGTGGGTGAGAATGGTGTCGTGGCTCATGACGCAGACGCTTTCGACATGGTGGATGGGGAGCGACAAGACGAGTTTTTTGTCGCGCTCGATGCGGAAGGTGAGGTGATCCCTCTGGATAAAGAGACCCGGGGTGGTCAGGTAGAGGACATTTTGGATGACTTCGGGCATGGCTATTTCCAGTTGCTAGACGAGGGCGGGCACATCGCTACGGGGTTGCTGGGTCGGTGAAGAGGCTGAAGCGGCGAGGAGAAAAACTCTCTGGCAGACAGATGTCGCGGAGGGAACACCCGTCGCATTGCGGTTTGAGGGATGCGGGCGGGACGGAGGTGGAATCAAAAAGTGCGCGAAGATCGGTGATGGCGCGATGCGTTTCCTCGCGCAGGATAGAGTCCATGGGGACGAGCGTGCGCTGTTGCGACTGGGCATGAAAGACCAGTCCTTCGATGACGGCAATACCGAGCATTTCTTCGAGACAGAGGGCTTGGGCGCAGAGCTGGACACGGTCGTTGAGCCACTTGGATTTTTTGCCCGACTTGTATTCGATGGGGCGGGCTTCGGTGATGATGCCTTTGGATTCTTTGACCTCGACGATGTCAGCTTTGCCGTTGAGGCCGAGGGAGTCGGACCAGACGGGGAGGGCTCGGAGAAGTTTCCAGCCTGCACGGTGCTCGAAGCCAGGGAGGTCGGCGTGCTCGTGGTGAATATCGCCGAGGAGGGTGTGTTCGTTGGCACCACGGACGCCTTCGTGCATTTTCAATCCTGCCCTGCGTTCGCAATAGAGCAGGTCGTTGAGGAGGGAGAGGGGGATGAGTTCTGGGGATGGTGGCCGTGGGTTCATTCGAGGATGAAACTGGGTCTAGGTTCGGGGGGATCACTTTGAGGGACGGTCTTCCCGTAATTTTTGACCCACTCTTGTCGGGCGGCTTCGACTTCTTGCATCCACGCTTCCCAATCGAATGGTGCCAAGCGGGAGTCAGGCAGAGGCTCCTCAAAGGTTGGAAGATTTAAGAGGAGGTCGGGATTATCTGCCATAGCTCAAATCTTTTTTTAGCCGTTCGATGGCGGCGATGCCCCCGTAGCGGATGACGATGGATCGGAAGGTCTCATCGTCTAGGGAGAGGTGGTGGATTTTGATGATGTCGAGGATGTCAGACCAATCGGAATTGCCTGGCCTACGGTGCGGGGAGGAGACTGCCTGCAATTTCATGGCGACGATGTGGGCTGGGGCTGGTATCGGGATTTCCCAATTTTCGGCGACAGTCTTGCGGAGGGATGCGGCCACCAGCTTTTCCCAAGTCGCGACATCCACCAGCATGAGGTCTATGGGGGCGTAGGATAGCGGGTCGCCGTGCTGGAACTGGGCAAAGGCGTGGACGAGATGCGTCTGCCGATACCCCATAGATTCGAGTTTCTCTGTCCATGCCGCCAAGTGGGTGTCGGGGATGAGTAGGTCGAGATCTTTGGTAAAACGAGGGACACCCAAAAGGATGACCGCGTGACCGCCGACCACCAGAAACGGGAGATCCCGTTTCTGGGCGGTGTTTGCAATCTGGAGGAGGAGGGGAATCATAAGACATCTATACCTGTTTTCTGCGCTTTCATAAGAGGCAGGATTCCTGCCATGTATCCGATGAACGGGTTGTATTCTCCAATCCACGCCCACAGTTCGCCGTCATGGCCCATTGGTTTCACTGGAAGTTTTCCTGCGTCCAAACGGTTGCCCCACAACTGCACGCTTCCAAGCATCAATTCTCGCGAATGAGGCCACTGACTGCGGTCGGTATTCTCCAATCTCTGAATCAGGTTGGATTCGACGACAACTGTTTGGGTGGCGGCATCAATGATCCGACATAACTTTGCGACCTCGGGATAATCTGCATCCTTCTCCGCTTGGAAAATCTCTTTCATGCGCGAAGACTTTTCGCCGTGGTCTTGGAGGATTTCGCGTTGGATTGCATCCGTGCAATCGTCCGGGCTGGGCTGACGATTCTTGCCCCCGCACTCGGCAAATACTTGCTCCAAGATGCTCCGCGAAAGTTTCGCCTGCGGATGGAGCGAGAATCCTTCACCAGCATCGTGCCGGAAATCCCAAACCTCTGCGTCGTCGTATTCGCCCGAACGACTGGCGCGACCGGCAATTTGCAGCAGGTTCACCAAGCCCCAGCTTTCGCGGAACGCGGTGCGGAACGAAAAATCCACACCTGCTTCTACGCAACTCGTTGCCACCAGTGTCCAATCCACTTCATTGGACGCAAGCCGCTTTTTCACTCGTTCCACAGTTTCGGAACGGTCATGGGGTGTCAGAGCGGTGGAGATGTGTTCGACATTGAAGCCGAGCTTTAAATCTTCCCGCAGATAATTTGCGAACACAGCGGCGGATTGCACCGTGTTGAAGATGACCAACCGAGGGCCGGGCTTAGAGGAAACAAATTTAGCAAGATCTTTGACGGAAAGGGCTCGCGGTTCTCTGCAAATAGAAACTCGCTTCTCCTCGAAGGACATTGTCTTATCCCTGACTTCCGTCTTGATGAGATCGGGAATTTCGAGCCGTTCTTCTTCTTGAAGAAAGCCTGGGCGATTCCAGAAACGAGGCAAAGTGCCGGAAGCCAGCACCAATTGACATCCCCAATCGTCGCAAAGTTCCCGCAACCAGCGAAACATCTGCGGCCAGAGCGCGGGCGGAACGGCGGCGTGCGCCTCATCCACAAAGATGGCACTGCCAGCCACCTGATGGAGCTTTCGCAACGAAGCCGTGTCCCGAGCGGCCAGCGTCTCGAAGAACTGCACGGCAGTGGTGACGATAATCGGTGAATCCCATCGCGCGGCAAGGCCTCGCGCCTCATAGCTGGAGAAATCCACTCGATGATGATGCGCGGCGACCACATTCTCCATGGCCTCCTTGGACTCGGCGGCCAGACACAACGCACGGCGATAAACGCCCACCGACTGATCAATGATGTTGGTGAACGGCAACACGACGAATACGCGGCGTAACTTGCGCTCCGCCGCCACCCGCAACAGGTGCGCCATAACTGCGGTGGTTTTGCCCGTGCCAACCGGGCTGTCGCAAGCAAGAATGCGCTCGTCGGGTTTGACTTCTCGCTCACGGCAGGCGCGATAAACCGCCTGCCGCAACTTCAGCCGCTGCTGTTCACGGTTATTCTCTGGCGGATTCTTCGCCGACAACCCGGTCATGTATTCATCTAACCGCGCCAACCGTTCCGCTGCGTGCAAGTCGGGAGCGGGAACTTCGCGCTCATTCCGATAATGCCGTGCCGTGTCCGAGTGGTCGGCGTCCACGAGGCAGGACAGGGCGAGACGGCGAAGCAAGCCTGTGTCGAGCTTGCACGCCTTGACTTTGACGGCAGACAACAAGCGATGATGCTCGTCGAGATAGTGCGACAATTGCTCGTCGGTTCGTTCATGCTGCCTGAGCTGAACGCCTTCGATTACGCCGTAACTGCGAAACTTATCGTTGTTGATCTGGTGTTTGTAGCTCGGCAAGCCGATGTGGTGAGCGAATGTGATGGCGGCGGCTTCGCCGGCTTTTTGCCGCAACAAATTAGCCGTGCCCGCGTCAACGTGATTGAAGCCACGATTTGTCCGGCGGTTGTGGCGCAGGACATCTTGAAACACCTCGTCCAACTTGCCGAGATCGTGGTAAGCCGCAGCCGACTCAACCACGGCCACGAACGCCTCGCGCTGCTTTGGCGAAAATACTGCCGCAGCATCAGCAAACGCCTTGGAATAGCGCAGGACATTCCCCGCGTGGTCACGATACGACTGTTCTGACATGCCATTGCGGGCACTGTGGGCGAGAGGTTCAGGGTTCATCGGTTGATTGGATTGTATTCAGTCGGCATTACTTCTCCGGCTCATTCTGGCTCTCGTTTGTGCCAGAGGCACTCGCGAGAATAGCCCAGCGTTTCAACGCCGGGTTGGATGCAAACGAATCTCGCGTCCCGAAGGGACGGTTGATGTTCATTCCCAAAGATAGCGTTCATCATATTCGATGCGGTGGTTTTTCAACAGTGCCAGAAACTCCTCATGAAACGATATCTTTTTGTGATGCGCCTCCTGGCCTTTTATATAGGCAATGATTTTGTCCAACTGCGACACGCTCACACTGAACGCGCCATACTTTTCCTGCCACGCAAAAAGCCGATGTTCGGGAAAGGTTTCATGAATCCATTTGGACGAACCGCCCTTGATTAGTTGCATGGCCTTGGAAATGGCGAATGTGGACGGAAGGGAAAGCAGGAGATGGACATGATCCGCCACTCCACCGATTTCGATGGCCTTCATCTGATGGTGACGCGCAATGCCACCGAGGAAGGGCCAAAGCCTTTCAGCAAGCGTGGGCACGATGATCGGGCGTCGTTCCTTGGTGCTAAAGACACAATGATAATAGGAACTCACATAAGACATAGGATAATGCAGTCAGCCGTCCCTTCGGGACTGATACGATCCGTTCGTTTTCCCGGCGTTAAAACGCCGGGCTATTTTCACGATGTCCCTTCGGGACGCGGAGAGGCATGATTTACCAATGGGCATAAAATCAGAGCGCGTAGTCTTGGTATTCTCCGCATTGCCCAAATGTCACCTTGCTGTCGGGGCGAACAGGGAGGTCTTTGATCTTCTCCCATGTTGGAAGCGTGCCGTAGTCTGCCAGCGCCTCGGAAGCCTTTTCGAGCTTCGTGGGAGTAAAGGCGTCAATGAATGCGAAGTCAGAAACCGAACCTGCGCGGCTCTTGTGCGTAAGCGTGTGAGCGTGAACGACCTCGACCATTGAGCGGACAACCGAGCGAGTGCTGGCGTAGGTGTGCTTGAGCAGGTGCAACATCAAATCCACATCCTGTTTTGTACATCCGGTTTTATGCGCTTGGTTCGGGTTCACGAAAAACGGAACGGCATACAGACCATGCTTCACAACACGGAACGCCATCGGTGCCATGCCTCGATCTTTTCCATCTTCAACGCCGGACTTACTGGTCCAAGTAGAGAACTCGATATCAATTGGAGCGATAGAAACGCCTACGCCGAAATGAGCAACGCCGGCACGAATTGTGTCCTTTTGACCTTCCTCAAGGAATGTGTTGCCGAAAAGGCGCCCGTCCCAGTAGGCGTCAATGAAATCCTGTCCGATCTTGCCATCCTTCGGCTCCATTTTTCTTTTGATTTCATCACGGTTGCGCCCACGGCTCTCTAAAATTTGGAACCTGTCATCAGAAATGCCGAGTGCTGTCTTTGTCTCGCTCCATACCACACCCTCCTTTTCAAGAACGAGATCGCGGAGTTTTCGCTTCACGGAGACAGGGGAGATTTCCCCTTTGCCGTCGGGGCGCTGGCGCGGGGAACTCTCGCGTTCCGGGTCGCCGTTGGGGTTGGATTTACGGACTTCCAAAATTAGGAGTCCAGTGATGCGGGGAACGAGGTTATCATTGTTGTTTGTATTCATAAATCGGATTTTTGTCTTGGGTTATTGTTTGGTGGTTTAGTTTTTCGGGTGATCGGCAAGGTAGCCGAGCAAAAGTTTTGCTTTGTCGGCGTCGGTCATGCGCTGTGGCAATTCAGCCAGTCGAATCGCAGCGGTGCAGGCCGCGATTTCGCCGAGGAAATACTTCACCAAGCCAACGCCAGCTTCCGGATCATTACTTTGGAATGTTCGTGCCCAAGCTTGGTATGGAGTCAATCGCTCCGCCAATCGCGCCAGCGCAAAGACCGGCTGTTCGAGGGCGGTGTTGAACAGAGCGTTGCCGATGAGTTGCGATGGCGAATCGCCTTTGCGCACATGTTTGCAGTATTGCAGATGCAGGCTGTCCGCCAGAGCGAGCAGTCGTCCGATTTGGGTCATAGGTTCTTGCATAAAGTCCTTTCTGTGGTGCCCGAGTTGGTGAAGGAGAATTCCGAGAAGCGCGATGGTTTTGACCGATTGCCAGCGAACAGCGTCGCTCAAAGTCGGCTTGCTCTTTCTGAGCCACTCCTGTCGGTTCTTGATGTCCGCAACAGTGGCCAAAACGGTGCTCATCCTGTCGATCAGGAGACTCAATGCAGCTTTGGCCTTGGGTTGGCTCAACTGCGCGTCAGCCAGAAAAACATCGTAGGCGTCGGCAACTGATACCGCCCGCTGATACTTGCAGGTAAATCCACCATCGGCATTACTGCTCCAAACCCAGTTAATTGTCGCGGCAAGTTCAAGCGGACAAGGAATGGTATGGGAGCGAAAAACGGACTGCTTGGCGGTTTTGTCATAGAACCAAACCGAAACTTCTGGCGCGTTGCGAGCACCTGCTTCCCAGTCTTTCACGGCTCGAATGACATCTTTCACCCGAAACCGGCGGCTAAGACTGATCTGCCGCCGCCCCGGGTCCAGAGAAGAGAGGGCAACGAGTTGAACCCTGAGTTCGGCGTTGGCAGCCAGTTTGCCTTCCAGCATCTCGATAACTGGCTGCGCAATGGCCGAGAAGTCGGCGTCAGAGAAAGTTTGCGCTTCGCCGCCAAACATTTCAGCCAATTGTTCGCGGCCTGCCGGAACCCCTTCCAAGTATGCGATCAGCAAATCGCGTTTGCCCGGTTGTGCGCTGGGAATAGCACAGCAGGTTGAACCGCGCTTTTGCTCGCTGGCGAGATACCGAAGTGCGGTATCCATTCGCTGCGTGAGCGCTGATGAAACCGGGAACGCCTTTGAACCGCCAAGGCCATAGCGGTGCAGCGCGCGCACTTCCTTGGTGTTGACGGAGAAAAGTTTGACCGGCCCAAGCTCGGCCACCTTGGGTGTTGGGAACTTGTCCTGAAGTTCAACAGATTCACTTGTGAATGCATCCACACCTACGTTGCGTGCTTTACCTTTTCGTTTCGCTGAACTTGCGTCGGCCTTGAGCAGGGCTTCGTTAACCTGTTCGCTGGTGTCAGTCCGAGCGATGCGCGATCCCGAACCCAAGGAAACCAAATCCAAATAAATTGGATATTTCGCGTCCTTGTCCTGTTTTGACTTCTCCTTCCAATAGTCAGGAGCCCCGACTTTGGCCGCGCGCCTACTCCAATCCAGTTTCCCGAAAAGAACTTGTTGAAAGATCAGCAACGCGAAGCGGTCGTATTCCGAGCCACCGTGCGCGAGTTGTTCCGCAAGCGATTCAGCAAAGACGGGCAATGTCGGTTTGGCAGTGCCAACGATTGTTAGCAGCCTCATAAAGTTTGTGAGTTCAGGGGGCGCACCAGAAAGTTTTTCACAAAGCTGCCTGACCAACTCACCACAAGAGCGCTGAAACTGGCTTTCTTGCGTCTCGGTGAACGCACGGGGGCTTGAGAGCTTGAATAGACGTGCGATGGCCTCGCTCAATGCTGCGGGGGACGCGTTCTTGTTCTTGGCGAGCGAACAGAAAGATTCAATCGTCCCCGTCAGTTCATCGGCAGCATTTGAGCCAAATGCTCTGATCGGCGTTGGCAGGTTGAAGCCGGGAAATCCCGGGCCGTTGTTAGCCGGTGCATATTTTAGGAAATGCTGTCCCACTTCCGCGCGAACAACTTCGACCGACTGGATTTTTCCGTTGTCGCCCAGCAACGCCACGAGGACATCCGCGTTCTTCCCCATCGGCTGGATATTTTGATGCCTTGCTCCTCCGGCAATTCCAACCGCGTCCAGAGCATCTACAACCTGTGCCAGTTCGTTAAGCATAGGTGAGGACTCCTTTCTCAACGCGGAGGTTGGCGTGATTGCGCTTGTTGTAGAATGACGGCTTCACTTGGCCATTCTGCATTTTGTCGAAGACCATTTTCAGCATGGTTGGCAGTTCGTGGTTCTCGATTTCGCAGACACGCGTCTCTGGGCGGAACGGGCCGACATAATCAGGGGCGAATTCTTTCCACCCCAAGCAGGGAGTATAAAACCACGAACCGCGCAACAAAGCACGATTGAAAGCTTCTTGGTAGGCGTGGGGCGGCGACTTGGTGTCACTGTGATGAGAGGCAAACTCGGCCTGCGCGTAAAGCCGGTAGCACACATTGACCAGCACGACGGTGTAAAACTGAAATGATGCTCCCTTGTTCATCGCATCGCTGGCACGGAGCGGCCCGCCGTAATTCGTGGTGTAGCGATGGAATTGCACCGGTGCGCAAATCTCAACCTTCATGGGCCGCACATTCACCGATTTCCAGCGCAACACAGATTCAAAAATTCCTTTCACGGCACTGAATGTAGGTGCGACATAGGAGACAGGCGATGAGCCAGTGTCGGGTCGTGTCCACATGGCGGTATGACCAGAGATTTCAAGTTGAACGGGATAGGTCTTCATGATCTTTTTTGAGTTGGAAGAAGATGCCCGCATACGCGAGCAGAGGCAAGCCAGTTTTGTGCGTTCGTGGGGGTTAGAGGGGTTCGTATGTTGGTGACCTCAAGTCGGGGTGTTCCTCCTGCGCGTGTGATGCAGGCGAAGGGGCCTTTAACGCGGAGGCAGACGGGGGCGGAGCGGAGGGAGGATGGAGTCATGGCTTGCCTCCGGGGAGTTGTTTGGCGACAGAGGAGCGGAGCAGGGTTTTCATTTGGGTAATGGCGGTTTGGTTGAGGGTTTGCAGGCGGTCGGCGGGGGCGATGCTTTGGCGGATGAGGAGGGAGTTCATGCTTTCGAGGTTGGATAGGACGACGAGTTGCTCGAGCGTGGCGTGATCGCGGACATTCCCTTCAGCAGCGGAATTCGTGTCACGCCATTGCTTGGCGGTCTGACCGAAGAGGGCGACATTAAGAAGGTCGGCTTCGCTGGCGTAGATGGCGGTGGCTTGCGCCTTGGTGATTGTGGTGGGAATGAGGTTTTCTTGGATGGCATCGGTGTGGATGCGGTAGTTGATTTTGGCGAGGGTGCGCT
>JFJP01022072.1_pt1 | contig 12656 bp, 12 predicted proteins | sample 431651 | NCBI WGS metagenome assembly JFJP01 (sample SAMN02602958, study PRJNA72255) | Microbial mat metagenome, whole genome shotgun sequencing project. | biome: fresh water; feature: sink hole; material: water; isolation source: purple microbial (photo- and chemosynthetic) mats found in... | reverse complement strand
TGCAGCCGGGCGATGCCCTCGCGGCAGGGGATGCACTTGCCGCAGCTTTCGCTTCTGGTGAAAGATTTTATATCTAAGTTCTAATATTCTGTCAAGTTTGAAAATATGGCAGTGATATAGGAGTAGGTCTTCAGGAGATGTTATTCTGAGCGGACCGAAGAATCCTGCTTTTTGGAATGAGATTGTTCGCTCCGCTTTGAAAAAAAACTCCCCGATCCCTCAGTTAATTTTACTCTGTGGACAGTACACAGCCGCATTAGTTACTGTATGTTCCCGTCGGACGGGCTTCAGGTCCGAGCTGCATTCCCACGCAGAGCGTGGGAACGAGATGAAACAAAATTTTCGTTTTATGCTATAGTCCGGAATTCAGCTGGTGCAGACGCAGAACGTCCGAGCTGCGTTCCCACGCAGAGCGTGGGAACGAGATGATCTTCCGGCAATTTTATACCAATTCGCTTTCAACATTAATGTTTTCCGCATCCGGAATGCTGAAATGAAATTTCAGCATTTTCAGACCATTGCTGAAATTTCGCTCCGCTCATTTCAGCACTCCGGAAAGCGAATTGGTATTATTTCTTCGTCACCTTAAATCGGCAGATTCTCGCGCCTGTGGCCCAGCAGTCTATTTCCTTCACGTTGAAAGCCGCGCCGGTGTACTCCTCCAGAATCCCGGCGATAAAGCCTTCATCATAGGTGCAGATCGTTTCTTCGGAAATCGGAAGCCCGGAGCAGTCCAAATCTTCGGCAACCGTCAGTTGCATCTCCAGCTTTTCCAGATCAGCTTTTTCAACCTTCAGAATCCCTACGAAGTGATCTTTCAGCTTTTTTTGCAGATCAGCGACAAATCCGTTAAAATCAAGCGATTTGTTCAGCATATTTTTACAAAATTCTTTGCCTGCCTTTTTTCCGGCTTCGTAATAAATTTCTTCGGCGGTCTCAGGATCAAACCGCTTAATCAGCACATCACGGAGGCTGTACTGCATCAGACGGTAAAAAATGACCGACATGGAATCTCCCAGATTGGGCCTGCCTTCCTGAATATTTCCGAGATCATTCCAGCAGAAAATCAGTTCCCCCCTTTTTTCTTTGAACATGGCTGCCTCCTGTTTTTTAACACTAAATAACGACGCCCGCTAAAATCAGATATGAAATCACGAAAGAACTGCTTAACTCCTATACCTATTTAAAAGCATCGGCTGTTTTTCTGCCTCTTTCTCTCAGCGTCATTCCCGCAAACGGGAATCCGGAATTTCAGGAGGAGTCCGGTTTCCTGCTTCCGCAGGAATGACGGGCTTGTATGCAGTATGAGGAAGAATAAAATCTGATGAACATTGCCAATAATCTATAATTTTTATCCTGTCAATATATTTTTCGCATTTGATGCGGATTATTTTTCAGAAGACAACAGGAAACCCCGATTGTCAATTCAAAATCGAAATTTACGGAGACGGACAGTTTCTCATCAGCGTCTCAATTCCCTGAAACGGATCCTCGGGCCGGATGTTTTTCACAATCTCAACCCATGCCTTTGCCGGAGGCGAAAGCGGCATATCTTTGAGATAGGCGATGCTGACGTCTAAAAAAAGCTGCTCATTTTCGACAAGAACCGGTACGAGTTTTCCTTCCCTGACTTCGGCGGCTATCCCCGCTTTCACCAGAAAAGAAATGCCTTCGCCCTTTTCAACCAACTGCTTGATAAATTCTGTATTGCTTATTTCCATCAGCACATTGAGCGGGCAGTTATGCCGGGCAAACAGTTCGTTTACCATTTTCCGGGTTCCCGACCCGTTCTCTTTCACGATCAAAGGCTCTTTTGCCAATTCATCGAAAGAAATCAGTCCGTTCCGGGCAAAACGGTGGTCTGAAGCCACGATGACAGCCATCTCTTCCTGACTGAAAGGAATAAAGCAGACATCAGGCGGTTCTTCGACTTTGGCGATAATTGCCACATCAATTTTAAGATCGAGCAGACTGCGGGTCATCTCCGAAGAACTTCCTTCTTTCATAAGAATTTTGATGCAGGGATACTTTTCCAGAAATTTTCCGACCAGAAACGGCATGAACCACCGTGCATAAGTTTTGGTGGTTCCAAGACGCAGAAGACCTTTTTTCAGAGATTTCATATCCGCGATCAGATTTTCGATTTCTTTTTCATATTCAAAAATTTTTCTGATGTGTTCGTAAAGCAGTCTGCCTTCCTCGGTCAGAGACACGCCTCTCCCTTTTTTCTTAAAAAGCTTGAGATCGCAATAATCCTCAAAAAGTTTTACCTGCGCCGTCACTGCCGGCTGTGTAATGAAAAGCGCTCTTGCCGCTGAAGTAAAACTCATGTTTTTTGCGACATGATAAAATGCCCGAAGCTGGTTAAAATTCAACATCTCAGACCTTCTTTCAAAGTGAGAAGTGAGAAACAGATGCTTCCCGTTTTTCGATATTTATAATCTGAACTTATAAATATCATAAAAAATATGAAATTGACATTTTTTTTAAATCAGTCATTAAAAAAGTAAATTGTAAACAGGGAATGAATTCTTTTTGAAGAGAATTGTAAATATAAATCTTAAATTTTTCGGAGGGAAGGTTTTATGAAAAGCATGAGAGATTTTATCGCAAAGGCTGAAGAACTGGGAATGCTGCACAGAATCAAGGCAGAGGTGGACTGGAATCTTGAATTGTCCCATGTTGCAAAGCTTAATGAAGAAAAAAGCGGTCCCGCGCTCCTTTTTGAGAATGTGAAAGGCTATAACTCGCCGGTCATCACCAGCGTCTGCACGACAACGGAAAGACTCTCTCTGATTATGGGCATGGATACAAAATCAAGTCTGGTTGACATCATGAGAGAATGGGTGGAAAAAGGCAAGCGCAAGATTCCGCCCAAATACGTGGACAGCAAGAGCGCGCCGTGCAAAGAAAATATTATCATGGGCGATAAGATTGATTAAGATTCAAAAATAAGGCTTGAAAATCATCTCAAAGATATTGTAATATCGTTTCTCAATCAGGGACATGACAGCAACCGTGAACATGTAGTTTTGTCAAGGTGAATGAACTGTAACAGCGGAGATATTTCAGATTGGAAAAAATATTTGAAAATCGTCTTAAAGATATTGTAACTTCATTGCTCGAAAAAGGACGAGACGGCGACTGGGATCACGTCAGACGGGCGGTTGATTACGGACGGTATCTGCTGTACCGTGAAGCAGGCGATCCGGATATTGTCATTCCCGCGCTTTATCTGCACGATGTCGGCTGGAGTCAGGTTGATTTCCGGGATTTTACTCATGCCTCGCCCGCGCGTGCGGAGCATACCGAAAGCGAGCATCAGCACATGAAATTAGGTGCGCTGATGGCGGAAAAAATTCTGAGAGAGTTGGACTATGATCCTGAAAAGAGTCAGACTATTGTTTCAGTCATCGCTATCCATGACATTCCTGAAAAAATTTTTGCCATGAAGAATCCCTCTGCCACGCTGATTGTGGAAGCGGACAGATTGGATCGTTTCGGAACCGAAAGCATAGAACGCTTTGAAGCGATGTTCGGACAGGGATATACGGAAGGCGAAAAAGGTCGGGAATGGACCGCGTATCTGAGACAGGGGCTTGAAAGCTGGTTTGTAACCGAAACCGGAAAGACGTTGGCGCGTGATTTGGCAAAGAAATCAGGTCTTTTTGATTAAATAGGAAAGCAAAAGTTCTCGCAAAGAGCGCAAAGTCCGCAAAGAAGATTTGACAACCCCGCTTTTGTAAAATGATAAAAAGTTGTCAAATCTGAGAGTTATAATTTATCTTTGCGCTCTTTGCGTCTTTGCGAGAACTTTCTTTCGCGCTTTCGTGGTTAAAAACATGAACCACGAAAACACGAAAGTTACGAAACGCACGAAAGAAACTTTTTTCCTACTTTTCGTGTTTTTCGTAACTTTCGCGCTTTCGTGGTAATTTTTTTATAACTACCGATGACACAGAGAGATTTCACAGTTAAAACAGAAGAAGGCAAATACGACATTGAAGCATATATCAGATTTGTCGGAGAAGATGTTCTGATCGCAATATGGGGCGGAGAAAAACCGCATATCGGCGCGGTCGCGGCAGCCGCGCCGAGGCCCAGTCTCAAAGACCCGAATGTGACCAGCGCGACCGCGTCTGTCATCTGTTTTCCGGGTCACAAGGAAGACGAATTGGCAAAAGCCGCATCAGAACTGATCGCCGCAAAGCTGAATACCCGTGTCGTTGTGACCGCAGGCATTCACTGGGATCATCTCAGTGAAGACGGCATCAGAAGCGTGGTTAAAAACAGCAAAATCCTTCTGAATCTGATTGCAGACCGGCTGTGAATCTGTATATCAGACATTATCGGAAATAAAAAAGTTTCTCGCAAAGGGCGCAGAGGGCGCAAAGGAAAGAAGAAAAGAAGAAAAGAAGAAATACAGCTTCTGCCGGCACTCAGTTTCCGGCGGCTTTGCGGTCTTTGCGTGCTTTGCGAGAACCTTTTTTAGTTTCCGAAAATGTCTGATATAGTAATCCAATTTTGATTTTTACGGCATAATTTTTGCATATATGCCGTATGCCGTATTCCGTGTTCGGATATCTGTCTGTGTGCGTCTGCGTGTGTCTGTGGCAAAAAAACAAAAGTGGATCAGTATATATAACACACAATTATAAAAAAGGAGAGAAAAATTATGTCCGACTTTATCAGAAAAACAATTATGCTGTCGCTGATATTCATCATGTTCAGCGGCGTTCAGGCTTTGGCAAGAGATTTGAAAGCAAGCATTGCCAAAATGCCGGTTTATGCGGAGAGTAAATACAAAGGCGTGTTGGTGGATTTTGTCAAAGCGATTGAGGCAGTTTCAGGGCATCATATCGAAATCGAGGTTTCCCCCTTCAAACTGTCCATGTTCCTTGCGAAAATCGGAAAAGCAGACTTTCATCTGCCTTTAATAAAAAATCCTGTCATAAGAGAGGATACCTTAGATTACGACCACTCGACTGAAACCATCTTCCATGTCAATTTTGTTTTATATTCAAATAAAAACAAAGAGATAAATAAAGACAGCCTGAAAGATTACTACATAGAAACAGACGCGGCTCATGTGGAATATTTTGATTTCAAAATTTATCCTTCTCCGAAAATCAAAACCAGTCTCACAAAGGTGGACGAAGGCAGAATAGACGGTTTTATTTTTGCGGATGTAGCCTCTGATCCGATTGTCAGAGAAAACAATTTGAAAAATATCAGAAGGCAGTTATATAAGGTTTTTGAAGTCAAAATTGTTTTACCCAAAGGCGGACGGAGCGGAGAAATTGACGGTATTCTGACATCCGCGATAAAAAAATTACATGAAAACGGCAGATATAAAGAGATAATGGATGTCATCAACAATCCTTATGAGGATTGGCAGCCTTAGCAATGAGTTATTAACGGCAGAAAGGAAAAGAGAGAGATATGAAAAGACGGATTATCATCGGAATGGCGGGCGCGAGCGGTGTTATCTACGGTGTGAAAATTCTCAGTCTGCTTAAAGAAATGCAAGACATTGAAACGCATCTTATCATATCCGAGTCCGGAAAGCGCAACATCGAGATCGAGACAGAATATAAGGCTGAAGAAGTCGCGGCAATGGCAGATGTTGTTTATAACGACAAAGATGTGGGCGCAGCCCTTGCCAGCGGCTCATTTCTCACAGACGGCATGGTGGTGATTCCCTGCACTATCAAAACCCTGTCCGGCATTGCCAATTCTTATACCACCAATCTTTTAGTCAGAGCCGCAGATGTGACGCTGAAAGAAAAGCGGAAATTAGTTCTCGTCGTGAGAGAAACCCCGCTCCACAAAGGACATCTCCGGCTGATGACAATGGCGGCAGACATCGGCGCGCATATTCTTCCGCCGATCCCGTCTTTTTATCATCAGCCCAAAACAATTGATGATATTATCCATCAGACCATCGGAAAAATATTTGACTACCTTCAGATCGAACACAATTTATTTAAACGCTGGGAGTAGTAAAATTCGAGGCGCAGGGTGACGCTGCAAGCCTACAAGCGGCCCCGCCTCAAAATCAGGTGTAGGGTGGGCTTCGCCCACATTGTCGTGTCGGTGCGTCTGTTGCAGAGCGGAGGCGAAGCCCACACTACAAGCCGCCCCGCCTCAAAATTGCCGACAGCAGCCATAAGCCCATGACGGCTGCCAGAATAAAAAGGACAATTCCGATAAGCGAAATGCCGAAAATCAGGGGCGGGATTTCGGAAACAACCATCAGCGCAGACCCGATAATCAGCGCGGCGATAATCACGGAAAACGCAATCCTGCTGCTGATCTGCTCATAAGTCCGAATCATGGGATCGAGTCCCCGATGCTCAACTTTAAGCACAAATTTCTGCTGGCGGATCAGGCGGGCGATTTCCAGCGTGTCTCTCGGAAACTGGCGGATGAATTGCAGCATTTCCGACAACAGGCCGAGCGCATCGTCTGTGAGCCGCCCGGGAGAAAATCTTGCCAATTTTATCTTTTCAATAAAAGGCGCAACTTCTGTTATCATGTCAAAATCAGGGTCAAGCAGCAGCGAAATGCCTTCTATGGTCCCGAATGCCTTCATCACAAAGAAAATATCCGGCGGGATTCTGAGCCGGTGCCGGGACACCAGATCAAGCAAATCTTGCAGCACCTTGCCGATTTTAATGTCTTTCAACGGCTTGTAAAGATGACGCCCCATGAAATCCGCCACTTCCCGCTGAAGCAGACGGATATCCGGCTCATCTTCCCAAGAGGTCAGTTTCAGAACAATCTGGCTGGCTTTGAGTTCATTCCGATGCACCATCGCTTCGAGCAGATCAACAAAATCTTCACGGGTATTTCTGTCAACCGAGCCGACCATGCCGAAATCAAGCAGACAGATCACATTATTCGGCAAAACGCGAATGTTGCCGGGATGCGGGTCTGCATGAAAAAAACCGTACTCAAACACCTGCTGTAAAAAACAGCCCGCGCCTCGTGAATTGATAAGTTTTCTGTCCAACCCGGCAGCATCTATACGGGAAACTTCGGAAATTTTGATGCCCTTTATAAACTCCATGGTCAGCACGCGCTCGGAAGATGTGCCGCGAAAAACTTTCGGCACATAAATAAAAGGATCGCTGCGAAATTGCCGGGCAAAACGCTCCATACTTGCGGCTTCGACAGAATAATCCGTTTCTTTTTCAAGCATCCGTGTAAATTCTTCGACAATCATCACCGGGCGGTAAACTGCCATTTCATCAATATGCCGCTCCATGAGGGTGGCGAGATGAAACATGATTTCAAGATCAACTTCGATGACGTCTTTTATGCCGGGGCGCTGCACTTTCACCGCAACTTCTTCGCCGTTTTTCAACTGCGCCTTGTGAACCTGTCCGATAGAAGCAGAAGCAATGGGTGTTTTATCAAAGAAATCAAAGACATGTTCTATCGGATGTTTCAGTTCCGATTCGATAATTTCTTTAATTTCTTCAAAAGGACAGGGACGCACCCGGTCCTGAAGCAGATAAAGATAGGGCAGAAATTCTGGCGGAATCAGATCGGAGCGGGTGGAAAGCGCCTGTCCGAGTTTGATGTAAGTAGGTCCCAGTTCTTCAATCACCATTCGGATTCTTTCCGAACCGCTCAGTTTTTCCACCCGCAGGGACCGCTTTTTATTTAAGATCATCTGAAGGCCCACTTCAATATACCGGTCTATGTTCAGGCGTTCAATCAGATCGCCGAAGCCGTATTTGAAAAGAATCGTGAGTATCTGACGGTACCGATTCAGATGGCGGTAGGTCCGCCCGAGAATGCCGATTTTTTTTATACTGAACATGAGGAATTGAGAATTGAGAATTGAGAATTGAGAAGCAGGAAACCGATCATTTCTCACTTCTCAATTCTCACTTCTCAATTACTTAAGTTTTCCGAGCAATGCGCTCGCAATGGTGTTTTTCTGAATTTCTTTTGTGCCTTCGTAGAGTTCGCAGATTTTGGCGTCACGGTAGAAGCGTTCCACTTCGTATTCCAACATGTAGCCGTAGCCGCCCATGAGCTGAATCGCCTCGTCAGCCACTTCCACAGCCGTCCTGCCCGCGACCATTTTTGCCATAGAAGTCAGCTTGGGATCAATCCTGCCCTGATCGAAATTCCATGCGGCTTTGTAAATCAGCAGGCGAGCCATTTCGATTTTTGTTGCCATGTCCGCAAGCTTATGCTGCGTGATCTGAAAATCTGCAATTTTCTTGCCGAACTGCTCTCTGGATTTCACATAAGCCAGCGCACGGTCAAACGCGCCCTGCGCGGTGCCCAGACCCTGCGCGCCGATGAGAATCCGGCTTTCGTCAAAAAATTCAAGCACCTGATAAAAGCCTTTGCCTTCCTTGCCGATGAGATTGGACAGCGGCACGCGCACATCTTTGAAATTGACTTCTGCGGTGTGCATGGTGCGGATGCCCATCTTTGTTCCCACGCTCGCGGCGGAAACACCGGAGCGGTCCGCCTCGACCAGAATCAGGCTCAGCCCCCGATAACTGGGACTTGCTTCAGCGTCGGTCTGACACAGCACGCTGTAAAAGCCTGCAAGCGGACCGCCGTTGGTGATGAAAATTTTGGTCCCGTTGATGACCCATTCATTCCCGTTTTTTACGGCTGCGGTGTTCATGGAAGTGATATCCGAGCCGTGATCCGGTTCTGTGAATGCGCCGCAGGAAAGCACTTTGCCTTCGGCAACTTTGGGCAGCCATTTTTTCTTCTGCTCATCGCTTCCGAAATGCAGGACGATTTCAGATGCAAAGTCCGCAAGGATCAGACACGCGCCGACGGATGAATCTCCCCGGCAGAGTTCTTCGGCGACAAGGATGTTTTCAAAAACGCCCATGCCCTGTCCGCCGTATTCTTCCGGAAAATGGATGCCGATAAAACCGAGTTCCGCAGCTTTTTTCCAAATCTTTTCAGGATACTCGTGCTTTTCTTCCATTTCCAGAATCAGATCTTTTTTAAATTCGCCTTTGACAAAATCCCTGACCGCTTTCTGAATCTCTTTCTGTTCTTTTTTAAGTTCAAAATCCACTTTCCTCACTCCTTTTGTTGAATTTTTAAACATAAAATTAAACAGGATTTATCACATAAAAGGCATGATTGCAAGGACATTAAAACCTGCGATGAAAAATCCCTGTGTGAAAAAAGGCTTGCTTATATGAATTGTCAGACATCCGAATATATTCAGTCCTAATACCAATTCGCTATCAAAAACAGTGTTCTCCGTAAAACCGCTTTTCAAGCGGTTTGAGCGGTTTGAAAAACCGCTTTACGATGTGAAAAGACCGATCTTTGAAAGCGAATTGGTATAAGAAAATTCAGATGGCACGTTCACATAATGGGATGAATTTTCCTGAACTCTTAAAGTGATAAGCAGAAAAAAATTTGGTAGAGGTATAAAATTGGGTGATTTTGAGGTGTCATTGTTTCGACAGGCTCAATGTTTCGGCAGGCTCAATGTTTCGACAGGCTCAATGTTTCGACAGGCTCAATGTTTCGACAGGCTCAACAACCGATGCTGCCTGAGCGGAGCCGAAGGCAGCGGAGCTGAAGGAACAGGCTCAGCAACCTTCTGAGCGCAGCGAAAAATCCCTTTTTATAATAATATGTTATACAGATGAGATTCTCCGCCGCGCTCAGAAGGTTACACCACTACCAAATAAACAAAGGCTGAAGTAAATAGGGTAAAAGGGGTATTTGGGGGTGGAAAAAAGCTACTTCTGGGACAAGGCAATTGAACAGACTGCGGTAAAGATTTGACAACTTTCGCCGGATCACTGTTTCTGCATCATTACCGATTCTTTTAATCCCCTAATATTACAATATTTCACCGTTCACAATTCCGATAAACAGGAAAATGGTATTGACGCAGTACATATTATTGTAATATAAATAGAAGTTATTCACTTGATTTTCGTCTCGTTTTTATAAAAAGTTCTCGCATCTGTTTTCAGCTTTGGCGCAAAGTCCGCAAAGTAAGGGCAGCCCGCCGGCATGTCCTCCGTAAAGCGCCCAGGCTTAAAATAGGTGCAAATCGCTTATAATCGACCCAAGCTGAAAACAGATTCTGTTTTAAGCCGGGCGCTTTACTTATTCCTTTGCGCCCTTTGCGTGCTTTGCGAGAAAATTTTACAGATTCACTAAGGAAGGTTTATTATTCAAAATGATACAACTGATCAGAGGCTTCAAAGACATACTTCCCGGAGAAACAGAACTCTGGAAACACATTGAAAAAATTGCGACATCGCTGTTTGAAGATTTCGGCTTCAGAGAAATCCGCATTCCGATCATGGAACACACCGAACTTTTTGCCAGAAGCATCGGAGAAGATACCGATATTGTGGAAAAAGAAATGTACACTTTCCCTGACCGCAAAGGCGATCTGATTACCCTGCGCCCCGAAGCCACCGCGTCTATTGTGCGGGCGTATATTCAGCACAAATTATATGCCGCTGACCCGGTTCGGAAATTTTATACCATCGGTCCCATGTTCCGTAGGGAAAGGCCCCAGAAAGGAAGATACCGCCAGTTTTATCAGATTAACGCTGAGGCTTTCGGCGTCGGCTCGGCATATATTGACGCGCAGCTTATTTTCATGCTCCTGACGCTTTTTTCAAGGCTGTCGGTCACGGACGCGCACGCGCATGTCAATTCGCTCGGATGCCCTGCGTGCCGTCCCGCGTTCAAGGCGTCGCTGTCGCAATTTCTGTCCTCTCGGAGCGACAAGCTTTGTGAGGACTGCCGGCGCAGAAGCGCGAAAAATCCCCTGCGGGTGCTGGATTGCAAAGTGCCGTCCTGTCGTGAAGCGATGAGCGGCGCGCCTTCTGTGATTGATTCTTTATGCCCCGAATGCGGAAAGCATTTTCAGATTTTGCAGGATTCGCTCAAAAAGCTGAATGTGGATTTTACCATAGACAAAAGTTTGGTCAGGGGCTTGGATTACTACACCCGCACGACGTTTGAAATTCAGACCGGCGCGCTGGGCGCGCAGAATGCCGTTGCCGGGGGCGGGCGATATGACGGTTTGGTGAAAGTGCTGGGCGGTCCCGATATTCCGGCCACGGGTTTTGCCATCGGCTTTGACCGGCTCACGGAAATCACAGGCTTGAAAGCCTCTGATTTTGAGCAGAAGCCGGATGTTTTCATTGCCGCGCTGGGAGAGAAAAGTCAGGCAGCCGCGTTTGAATGGAACTGTGCGCTGGCGGCCGCGGGCGTGAAAGCGGAAATCGCCTTCGGAGACAGCAGCCTGAAAAGCCAGATGAAACGGGCGGACAGGGTAGCCGCGCCATTCGTGCTGATTGTCGGCGAGAAAGAACTTGAAGACGGCGCGGCGCTGTTGCGGAACATGGCGACAAAGGAGCAGGTTGCTGTTCCGCTTGATAAGATTGTGGAAACGCTGAAAGCCGCCAATCGGTGAAAAGGGTGCAATCTCGTTCCCACGCTCTGCGTGGGAATGCAGCCTGGACGCTCCGCGTCCCGTGTAGGCACGCCGGCGGCGTGCCCCTACATTCACAACAGAGAATGCTACGATTATCTTTTATTAAAAAAGAAAATGGCAAGCACACATAAAGTTCAGTTGTTTGTGAAGACGCAGAAAGCAGGTATAGCTATATAAAATATTTATGAAAAAAAAGTTTTTCTTTATGGATTGGCTGATTTATGGAAATGGTGAAATGTACGGAGATATATCCGAAAATTCCATAGAGAACAAAATCCGTCTGCTGCTTGAGGGGCTTTCTGAAGAACAGCAACGGGAGCTCTTAAAAAGCCTTAAAAAGGAGAAACTCTTAATTCAGCTTCTGGCGAAAGAGGAGCATGGCGTCACTAGTTCTGCGTCCTAATCTAACATTAGATGTTTAACATTAAATAATTAATAATATCAAAAACTAAGGAGGAAATAAAAATGGGATTGCTCGGCAAACTGGTAAAGCTGTTTTTTCAGCCGGATGATGACAGAAGGTCTCTGAAATGCAAATATGACAGATATGAGGAATTTTTCAGTTTCAGAGATGATGTTCCCAAGAATGATCGGATATACAGGAGGTTTTCCGAACTTGACAGCCGTCTGAAGAATGTTGAAAATTCTGTTTCCGGTGACGGCAAATCTGAGGATATAATGACATCCAAGGAAAAGGGGGATGAATTTGAAAAATTTGTCGTATTCAAATTTGACCGGCGATATTTTCATCTGATTGACTGGCGGAGCGATAAAAGCTTTGAAGGAATTTATCCCGAATCGAATAAATACCCTGATCTGGTTTTGGATTACAGACCCGAATCTGTCCGTTTCGCTGTCGAATGCAAATGGCGGCAAAACTGGCTGAATGTCAACAGCAGATTTTATGTGAACTGGACCGGCGGCGATGATGAGAAGGGAGAGCGCAAAATAGAAACCTATCTTCAGTATTCTCATGAAAAGAGGGTTCCCGTTTTTGTTGTGATCGGTGTCGGCGGGATACCTTCCGCTCCCGAAGAACTGTTTGTCTCTCCTTTGGAATTTCTGAAATTTCCCAAAGCCGAAAAAGGGTATCTTGAGAGGTTCAGGAAAAGGAATTTCAAGGAAAGCAATTTTTATTTTGACTGCAAAAACTGCTTTCTGAAATAATCTAATGTTAGATAAA
>JFJP01020975.1_pt1 | contig 12656 bp, 10 predicted proteins | sample 431651 | NCBI WGS metagenome assembly JFJP01 (sample SAMN02602958, study PRJNA72255) | Microbial mat metagenome, whole genome shotgun sequencing project. | biome: fresh water; feature: sink hole; material: water; isolation source: purple microbial (photo- and chemosynthetic) mats found in... | reverse complement strand
CGGTGACGTAGCCGTCCTTGTTGAGGTCGGCGGATCCGCCGATCCCGCGCACGAACTCCTGGCGGAAGAAGCTCACATCGGGCACCGTCTCGTCCGCGCTGCCCGCCGTCAGGAACATCCGCACCGGTTCGCGAGCCGCTCCAGCGGCGCACGCCTACGTCCGCTCCGGTCTCCGCAGCAGGTCCTGGATGGTCGTCGTGGTGGTTTGGCGGTTGATGATTTCGATCACCCCCCACCCGCAGCCCATGGCCGCGGCAAGTCGATCGCAGGTGAAGATCTCGTCCATGGCCGCCGGGCCGCCACGGAGCATGCGACGGACGCTGAAGGCGTCGGCATCGAGCAGCTTGGCCAGGCGGTCGTCCGACAGCGGGTCCTCCGTCAGGCGATCGATCAGGGCGGTGAACAGGGTGCCTGGGCTCGTGGGTTCGGTCGGCTTCCACCCCGCCCGCTCGATGAGTTCGTAGCGGTGTCCGGTCGCGGCCATGCCATCACAGAGCAGACCGATGTCGCGGAAACTGACGCGCAGGCCTTTGCCCAACCAGAACCGGGACGTCGGCACGGTCATGTAGCTGCGGACCCGCGAGGCGATGAGGCCGCTCGCCGCAGTCAGGCGTGGGTAGGTCCAGCGGTGATCGGCGGCGCGGCGACGGAGCTGGTCGATCACTGGCAGGTCGTAGGGCACATAGGCGATCGGCGCCGCCCGGGTGCCGCGGGGGCGCTCCACCACCACGACAGCGGCGGGATCGGCCGACCGCGCCCGCAGGCGCGACAGGACCGCCGAGACCCCCTGCGACGTCATCGGCGGCCGGACGCGTTGCTGGCCGATCTCGGCCATCGTGAGCTCGGGTTCACCATTGGCCACGTCGAGGATGAACTGGTCGCGCCAGGAGCGCGGGACGGTCACCCAGGTCCCATCGCGACAGATCTCATATCTGGCTGCCGCCATACGTCGCGCCATTCTCCATGACGCACACCGTCTTACAATGCGGATACGCCATCCGCACGGGCCGTGCCTCGGTTGATGGCGCGACTGCGGGCGCGGCGACGCAGGCCTGCGACGGTGAACCGTGGAGTTCGTGCGGGCGCCCAGGCACATCGCAGGTCGCGATCGCCACATGTCAGCATGGGTTGCCAGCCGAGGTCCTGCAGCACGCTGCCGCACAGGGCGACACCGTCGATGCGCCGTCCGGACAGGACGGCACCTGCAACTCCGGCGACGCCCGCCGAGATGCCGGTCACCGCGGTCAGTTCCAAGGCAGAGATCTCGCGGGCGTGCAGCAGCGCGGCGATGACCGCTTCCGGGGTCTGATAACGTGCCGACGCCTCACGCGCGACCGCGACATCGTTGGGGCCGAGGGCCCCCAGTCGACGGGAGCGGGCCTGGACATACGCGGCGGCAGCGGTGGCGACCCGCCGCCGGAGGGCCCGTTGTCCCAGGTGCCGCGTCGCCGGTGCCTTGGCATAGCTGGTGGCGTAGATGGCCTGCAGCCGCTTCATTCCGCTGGCGGCGGCCGCGGGCGTGATCCGCGTCAGGGGGATATCGATGGCCGTGGTCTTCTGGACCAGACTGAGGCGCACGCCCATAGCACGCAGGACGCGCTCCAGCATCTCGACCTGGAGACGGTACATCGGGCCGCGCTGCAGACTCAGGATCGCCGGGTCGATATCAGCCAGCGAAACGACGTCGACGACATGGGCTCGGGCGTAGAGTTCCATGGTGACAGCGACGAGGCCGGGACACGCGGATGGCCTCGTGGTCGAGCCTGGTCGGGGGCGTGCGCAGCGCGATGGCGGGCCCTGGTCGGGTGTCGTTCGTCTGGTTGCGACGCTGGTGATGGGGCGAACACGTGGGAATCTGTGTGCCGCCATGGGCGTAGGCGTAGGGAGGTGCCCAGGCTGGGCAATGTTGATCCCGTCGTGGCCTGGCAGTCAGGGGTGGGATGCCGCTGGCTCGTCCGCTGTCGGCTTGGCGCCCCCCTCCCTGACGGGTGTCGGCGCCGGCGGTGCCCCCGTGTCGGAGGGCAACGCCGGCTGGGGCGCGATCGTGGGCTCCGTTGTGGGGTCTGGCAATGGTACCGCTAGCGACTCCTGCTGCGGTTGTCCCGCTGGCTTGTCTCCGATCACGAGCCCCTGGTGCGACCACGCCACCCCACCCGCCACGCCCGCGGCAAGGGCGAGCAACCCCACCACGGCCGCAACCAGACGAGTGTGGGTTCGCTGGGCGGCGGAGCGTTCAGCCCCCTGCCTGCGCTCAGACTCAATGAGGGTGGCCGCCAGCTGTCGTTCGGCCAACACCTTTTGGCGCTCGGCCTCCAGTTGCGCGTCGGCCACACGGCGTTCATCCTGCCGAGCCCGTTCCGCAGCTCGCTCGGCAACTGTCTCTATCTGCTCCCACAATTTCGGCAGGTCGATCGCGTCGTAGCGGGTGACGGCGTGGCCTCGGGTGCCAGCCTCGTCACTCTGGTCGCTCTCCTCCGCTGCACGACGCGGATCCGTGTGGTCTTCGCGACCAGCTGTCTCGGCCACGGCCACACCCAACGCATCCAACAACTCCTGGCACCCTTCAGTGGAGAAGCCGTCGGTGAGTTGCTTCGGCTGGCGACCGTCGTGTTCCTTTTGCCAGCGTCGGATAGCTGGCACCGATCGCTGGCCAGAAACCTCGATGATCCGGAGAATGCGCAGGGTGTTGGCGATCAACGCCTCGTTTATATCGGGCAGGGCACGGCGCACGCCCTCGTCGACCTCCGCCTCGCTGCCCCCCTGCTTCTTGATCTTGTGATACGCAGCCGCGACCTGTTGCCGCCGTGATGGTCCAGGAGCGGCACTAGGTCCAGGCATGATTATGAGATTCCCTGCTAGGTTTGCTCTGTCAACACCCTTTGTAGGTCCAGATGGAGACCGCAAGTCAACACCTGGTTCTCCCCCCTCTTGCTGGGTACGAGAACCCAGGTTGGCCTAGTTTTGCTGGTTCTCGCCTAGGTTGGCGCGCCCGTCAGACTAGGTGAGCCAATGGGTTGCGAGGCGCATACTCGTTCCTTGACGTGTTACCTACTCCTAGGTATGAACCTATGCAGGTCACCATGAAACCTAGTCCGCTGGTCCTTCGCGTATCCCGCACCACAGCTGGTGTTCTGCGCCGTATTTCGATGCAAACGGCTAGACCCTTGTCGGATATCGTTGATGCAAGCCTGCGGCTGCGGTGCGTGATTGGCCAGGCTTCTGGCTGTGGCCCCGTCCAGACACCTAGTTCGTCCTCATGCCTACTGAAAGTTTACCTACATGATGGGACCGCAGACCTAGCCCGTCAGCAGGCTAGGTTAGAAGGCCTAGCGATGGGACAACTGGTCGCAGAGGGGGTCCAGCTCCAGTTGATCACCGAGGGCCGCAAATCGCCAGCAAACGGCCGTCGCCAGCGGTTGCCGCCCGGTCGCCGAGCGCGCTCGGCGGATCTCCCCATCGTCATCGTTGATGATGACCAGCCCCTCGAATATGCCGCCGAATTGGTCCTTGCCGGCTAACCGCCGAAGCTACAAGCACTTAGGCGACATTGACTTACGGCGGAGCTGCGTGCCTGTTCCAGCCAATGCGTCGTAATTATGTCGGCAAGGCTGCGCGCAGCGAGACCGCTAGGTGCAGGGCCGTTCCTTGGACGGCGTCCATGCTGATGGCCGCGTCCAGAGCCTCGTACAGGGCGGACCTGCACGCCTGTTGCGGTGCGACGCGGGGCGGTTGAGGCACGGGCTGCATGATCAACCCCACCGCCGCCAAGGTCTGGGGTGGATGCTGGGCAGATGGGGTCGGGGCCGTTGCTGCCGGAGGGGGGCACTGTTCGTGACCGCACAGCGGACAGCCCGCTTCGGGTGATCGGCGCGTTCCTGCTCGGGGGCTTCCAGCGAGAGCCCGATGGATGACCCGCTCAGAGTATCCGGTGGCGGCCGCGATGGCGCCAATCAAGCCGATGGTCCCCGCAGGGGGGCGACCACGTCCACGGTGGATCTGCAGCACGCGGGAGCCTGGCGGCGGAACATGCCCGGCACCATAGGTCGTTCCCCACAACCGTATCGACCGATTGCGGCCTCGCGGATCGGTCACCACCTCGATCTGCCCAACGGCCAGCAGGCGATCGTGGATCGCCACCACGATGCGATCTGCAATGCGCGGCTTTCGCCTGGGACGGGCCATCAGCAGACCCTCACGTCGTCCGACGCTCGATCGCGAGTCGCCACTGGCGGTAGAGCTTCTCATCCGCAACGATGCGTTCGGCGCTGCGCACGCGATGGGGGACGGAGTCGACACGGTGCCCCAACTGACGAGCAACCTCTTGGTGTTCACGCAACTGGATGGCGATCTGCGTCACCTCATCATCGTCATCGCGGCCATCGGCCATGGCGACCTCGTCCGCAACGGCCGGCTTGAGCACGGCCGGAGAGGGGGTCTCCGGTTCGACCGCCACGGCGACACCGCGCTGCCGGGCGGCCTGGGTCAGGGATCTGTCCCAACGATCCTGGTACCGACGCTTGGGAGAATCCGGGCCGGACCACCACGCGACGATCTCGTCCATGGGCAGACCACCAGACGTCAGCGCGGGCCGCTCATACGCCGATGGCTCAAGCTCCGTCAGTTGCTTGGCGGCGAAGGCGGCGGCGTCCCGCACCTGACCCTGGGCCTTCTTCCAGAGGGTGACGATGAGCAGGTGGCGCAAGTGCGGAGTATCCGTCCAGCCACGCGCCCGAGCTGCCTGTAGCGTCGACCGATGGATGGGCACCAACTTGAGCAGGAACGCCGCCTCAGCCCGACGCTGTACCCCGGCTGGGTCCTCGGATGGTGCGTCTGGCGCGGGGGCCTGGACCGGCGGCAGGACATTGGCGCTGGCGGTGATCGCCACGCCAGCCGGCGCATCCTGATGCGCGAGGCGCAGAGCACCGGTCAACTTGTCGACCTGCACCAGCGACCGCTGCTCACCCTCCTCGGTGATCGGGGCCAAGTCTGACCAGTTGACGTTGCGAGCATCGACACGCAGCCGAGGCAGGTGCGATGGGTCGGCCCAGGTCACGCTGAGCCGATCGCCCTCGACGCTGTACGGCTTGAGGATGCCCAGCCGAACCATCGCATCGAGCGAACGGCGAATGCGGCTGTTGGGATGCATCGGGTCCAGGTACTTGAACTCCGGCGACGGCATCTCGCCAAAGGTGCGCTGCGCCTCGGTCTTCTGGTGGATCTCCGCCTGTTCGCGGCTCTTGGCGATCGCATCCGCACGCTTCTTGAGATCAGCATCGGCGTAGGTCGCCGGGATCGATTTGTGGCGATCGCCGAAGCGTTCGAGAAGCCAGCCCGTCTTGACCGTTGTGGCATGACGCCCGCCGTCGATGTGGCGCATGCTGTCGAGGAAGAGGAGGATGCTGCGCGCAATGTCGGGAGGGCGGACAGCGTCCTCATCATCCTCGCCGCGCCGCCGGCTGATCGCGTCTGCCGAGCGGATGCAGCGCACCAAGTAGAGATAGGAGTTCAGGTCGACGACCTGGTTTTCAGAGGCTACTTCACTCAGCCAACCGTGGCCGACCGCCACGACGAGCTTGTTACGACGGCCCTCCTGGCGCCACGCCTGTTTCAGTTCCTCGTTGGTTTCAAGCAGGCGCGGCAGCAGGATCGGACCATCGACCCGGCCGTCGACGGCCTCGTCGATGGTCCAGATCTGCGTGCCGACAAGGCGGGCGATGGCAGAGCGCAGTTCCTGGTAGGGGGGGTCGTCAAGCGCGGCGTAGCCGATCGCCGCAAAGATGGATCGCTGATCCGTATCAATGTAATCGACCTTGCGCGAGAGGAACACGGCCGACAAGAACATCATCAGGTCGAGATCCATCCAGGTCAGCAGACCGCCCGGATTGAACGATCCCTCGCTGCCGTCGATGATGCGCTGCGGTTGAACGTTCGTGGTGTAAATGCCGTGGTTGAGCCCATCGGTGGTGCGCCACGCATAGGAGGTGGAGCCAAACTTCGCCGCCGTACGCGGTGCAAACCAGATCGGCGCCTGGAGCAGGCGGCGGCGGCCAGCTGTCGGGATGACGAATCCGGCATGCTGCTTCGCCGCGAGGGCCGCCTGCATGCGCTCGCGCGTGCGCAGCATGCGCTGGACACTGGGCGATGCCGGCTGCTGTGCTGGCGTTGTGTCCTGGATCAGATCGCCCACGCCAGCATGCTGTGCGGCGTCGTGCAATCTCAACGGAATTGTGCTATCTCCCCGGTATGCGAAAGACCCGGGGCCTTTGCACGCCATCCCGGGGTCTTTGCACGGCGGCTTCGACAATCCGGGCCCTTTGCACGCACACCGGGGCCTTTGCACTCATGCCGGGGCGATGCACCGCATACCGGGGAGATTGCACGCACGCCCGGGGTCTTTGCACGGCAAGGGGTTGTGGGCCAACGCCGAACCGGGGAGATTGCACGCCGAACCGGGGAGATTGCACATGGGCGCGTGTAAAGACTTTGTACTACAATGCTTACCGATCGCTAACACTCTATATCACACTTTCCTACTCCACCAACAGGACCAAGGGCTGTGGGAGGGGGGCAAAGCTACGCATGAGGGAAACCTGAGCTGTCAACGATGCGACAGTCGCACCAGGATGTCGCGCAGAGCCGCCACGCCGTCCCCCTCGTACGCGCAACGCAAGAGCCTCTCAGGTCAGCGGCGGCTCCGCACCGTCACCGGATATGCAGCCGTCAGATCCTCGGCACGGCCCATGGCAACAACAGTGCAGACCGCAGCCTTGCCGTCCAGGCCATCGGGGGCAGGCGCAACACTGGCAGCCTGGGGCTGACCGTGTTGGCCCAGCTTTCGTGCGGACCGATCGTCTCCAGGCAGAATCCCTGCGACCCGAAATGCGGAAGGATTTTTCGGAAACCAACTACAGGCCAACCTAGTGAGCATTGCCTAGGATCCTCAGGTCAAGACACTGCCCAGCCTTGCGTGTGTCCAGTAAAACGCCCAGGTCTCGGCTGAACCAACCCAGACCGCCCCATCGATCTGGCCAATGAGACTTTGGCCTGCGTGATTCGCAACGAAAGCCTGCGCCATGACCGTGCCCCGTGATCCCTGCCCCGACTCCCCTGCGATGACATCATCAGTGGGTACGCTACACCGACGCTTGATCCTCATTGGCGCGGTGCTTGCCGTGTGCTCCAGCCAGGAGATGGAAGCCGGTGAGGCCGTCAATCTGACCTGGACCTTCCGCTGCACTGACGACCTGCGCATCGAGCGTGCCGGACAGACGAATCTGCGTCTGCAAAGCGCTGTCCTGGTCAGCTTGGCGACGCGCGATGGCCGCACCACGATCGAGGTACGTGGCGACCAAGCGGTCGGCGCGGGAGCCGTCACCGACACCGTGCAGGCGGGCATCCCCGCTACGGGAGACGCGCCCCTGGCGAGGCTGACCATCGGTGGTGCCACCCCGGTGGATTTCCCCATGCCCAGCTTGCGCTACGTGATCGACCAGCGCGAAGGCCGCCGGGCCCCGGCCGAGGAATCCGGTCTGCCCGCCGCCTGGGCCGAGGAACTCGCCGGCATGCTGTGCCAGGGTCCGGCGGTGAACGTGTTGCGCAGTGCCGCCGAGCAGACCTACGCCGTGCGGCTCCTGGGCAATCCGGGAGAATACACCCTGCGCGGGCTGCAGCGGAATGAGAAATTATGGGCTGATTTCAGTCTCAGCGGCCTGGGCGAGGGCGAGATCGGTGGCCGAGAATGGCAGTTGCCCATGATCTTCGACCTGCCGCGACAAGATCTCGCTTCCGGCCTGACCCTTTCTGGCACCGCGAAGCTGCTCTACGCCTCGATCCGCCCTGGTGCCGAAGGCGAGGTCACCGCCACGGTGACTCTGCAGGCCGCCGCCGCCACGATCCGGCGCACCTGGAGCGCCACTCCGGTGTTCCGCGATCTGCCAGCCATGACGGCTACGACCACCGTGCCTGCCACCCAAACGCTGGGACCGGCGGGGACCTGGACCCGACTTGGTGCCCTCGGCCTGCTCGGCGTGCAGCGCCTGCCCGGCATCAGCGAGGCCGGCCTGGCCCTGTGGAGCACCGCGGCTGCTGCCGACGCGGCGATCGCCGCCCGGGTCGCCGACCCGGCCTTGGTCGCATCCGTGGCGGGGTTGCCCGCCATCGCCGCGCCGCCCCCGGCCCAGGTGCCACGCGCCGAGTTGGAGCGCATTGCGGCAGAACGGGATGCGGTCATCGGCGAACGCGACCAACTGCGCGCCAGGGACAACGGCCTGTGGCTGGTCGAGCTGGACGCCGCGGCGGTTGCGGCGCAGGCCTCTGCGACCACCGAAGGCGGAGGTGAAGAACCGTCGGGGCTCCAGTTCATTCCCACCGTCGATGGTCGCCTCGGCTTCGGCGACCGCCTGCGTTGGGGCGTGGGCGCCTATGCGCTCCGCATGTCGGTCAGCAGCGCCGATTCGGCCGTGACCTGGGGTGAGGGCGGAGGTGGCGCCTGGTTGGGCTATCGGAGCGACAGCTGGACGGCTGCCGTCCTGGGCGGCGTCGCCCTCGACTCCTACGTCGTCCGTTCGCCGGACTATGCGACCAGCAGTGCGACCGTGTCGCCAGCCGCCACCCTGTCCGGAGAATGGTCCTTCGCCGAGCGCTGGTCGACCGCCCTGCGGGTGCATCTTGCGACGGGGTCCGGCTCCCAGCAGCTCGCCGTCCTGCCCAGCCTGCGCTGGTGGGTCCGGCCGTCGCTCGCCTTCCAGGCCCAGGCAGCCCTGATCCAGATCAGCAACACCACAGAGTCCGACCAGACCATCGACGGCTCCGCCTTCGGTGTCGGTGTCGGTGTGGTGCTGAGGCGCTGATCATGGGCGAGATGGACAAGACCATCGAAGCGGCGCTGGCGGGCGTCGGTGCCGACGAGCCCGAACTCATCCTCGAGCGCTATCGCGTCGTGCGCACCCTCGGTCGAGGCGGCATGGGCGTGGTGTACGAGGCCAAGCACGATGTCCTCGGGTCGCGCCATGCGATCAAGGTCCTGGTCAGCCGTCTGCGGGGGGCGGGCAGCGAGATCATCGCCGAGCGCTTCCTGCGTGAAGCCAAGCTGTGCGTGTCGATCCGCCACCCCAACCTCGTGTTGGTGACCGATTGCGGCATCGACAAGGGTCATCCGGTCATCGTCATGGACCTCATCGAAGGCACCGAACTGGGCAAGTACACCCGTGGCGGGAAGGGGGTCCAGGCGGCCACCGTGGTGCGCATCGGCGCGCAGGCTGCGGCGGCCCTCAACGCGCTGCATCAGCGCTCCATCGTCCACCGGGACATCAAGCCTTCGAACCTCATGCTCGAGCGATCCACGGGTCGGGTGGTGCTCATGGATCTGGGGATCTCGCGCCAGACCGGCGAGGACTCGGACATGACCATGGGCAGCATCATCGGGACGCCGGCCTACATGGCGCCGGAGCAGGCGCGCAGTTCCAGCAAGGTCGGCACCTCGGCCGATGTGTACAGCCTCGGCGCCGCCTTCGCCGCGCTGCTGGCCGCCCGTCCGCCGGTCGAGGCCGGTACCGCGCACGAGATGATCGAGCGCGTCCGCGAGCGCGTCTACACCAGCGGCACGGTGCTGGGCCTCTACCCCGAGCTTGAGAAGGCCGCCCCGCCCGAACTGGTCGGCCTGATCGCCGATATGACCCGCTTCCATGCGGGCGAGCGCATCACCTGCGCCGAGGTGCGCGAGCGGCTGGTGGCGATGGACCGCGCCGCTGGCGCCCTCGCCGGGCCGACGCTTGATGCCACCTTGCCGATCGTCGTCGCCCCGGCCTCGGATTTCCTCACGCCGTCGTCCGCCACACCGACGCCATCGGGGCCGACGCCGTCCTCGTTCCAGGCGCGGCAGCCTACCGAAGCGACCCAGCCGCGCAGCGGCACCTTCATGCCGCCGGCCATCGACCTCGATGCCACCCGGCGCATGCCGGATCAGGCGCCGTCCGGCGCACCGGCACCAGCAGTTGCGCCGCGTCCGCGCGCTCGGCCGTGGCTGCTGCCGTTGGCGTTGGTGCCGGTCGCGGTGCTGGTCGGCTGGTTCGCTCTCGGCCACCGTGCGCCATCGCCGCCCGAACCGCGGCCTGTCGCCCAACCGGCGCCGGTGGTCCAACCCCCGCCCCAGCCCGCGCATCCGGTCCCGGTCCCAGAGCCCTCATCCGCCCGCACACCGGTGCCGCCGATCATGGTCGCCCCTGTGTCCGAGGTTCCGGTCAAGCCGCCGCCACCTGTCGCCTACGCTCCGCGTCAGGTCCTCGTGCTGCCCGGCGGCGGCAGCATGGAGCTGCTGCTGGTCGCCCCGGGCAGCTTCCGCATCGGATCCGACGAGGCCAGCCGGCCAAACGAACGCCCTCGCAAGCAGGTTGCTTTCACCATCCCGCGTTGGCTCGGCCGCTACGAGGTCACCTGCGCCCAGTTCGCGCCCTATCTGATCGCGCATGGCCCCGCCGTTGATCCCGGCTTCGACCAGTTCGAGGAGACCACCACCGGCTTCCGGCCACGCGCCGGACTGGAGCACCTGCCGGTGCGCGGCGTCTATCTCGCCGATGCCCGCGCCTACGCTGCGTGGCTCAGTGCCGCCAGCGGAGTGGTATTGCGTCTGCCGGGCGAGGTCGAATGGGAATACGCCGCACGCGGACCGACCAACCGCATCTGGCCGTGGGGTGATACGTGGCGCCCGGATCGCTGTCGTGCCGATGGCCACGATGGCCCTGCGCCGGTCGGCAGTTTCCCGTCCGGCTCCTCGTGGTGCGGCGTCGAAGACCTCGCCGGAAACCTGTTCGAGTGGACCGACGACTGGCTCGATGATCAACGCTACGCCTCGATCGCGCAACGTGATCCCGCGCCGGATCCCACCACCCAGCCCGACGGAATGACGACGGTGCGCGGCGGCTGCTTCGCCAATCCGCGCCAGATGTGCCGCGCCGCCTTCCGCATCGGATCGCGCGCCGACAAGCGCGATGCCGCCATCGGCTTCCGTCTCATCACCGAATCTCCGCCGGTCACCCCGGCCCCCGCACCGGAAACCAAGCCATGAGCTCCGACTCCGTCCCCGCCCGCTCCGGCCTCCTCGCTGAGGTGGCCACCACCTTCGTCATCGCCTGCGTGCTGATCGGCGGCTGGATCGCGCTGATCTCGGCCCTGCCGCATGGTCTGATGCGCGACACCTTCGATGGCGCCTACCAGCACATGACGGTGTTCCTGCTGTTCTGGCACCTGCTCATCCTCGCCTTCCGCGCTTGGCGGGTCTATCGCCCCGAGGTCCAGGCGATGCGCCAGGAGTGGTTCAACGGCAGCGGGCCGGTGACCAGCGAGGCCGTCGCCGAGGTCGCGGCCCGCGCCGCCGGCTATGAGGCCGAGCACGGCCACAGCCTCATCACCCGCCGCCTCGTGCTGGTCGAAGGCCATCTCGCCACCCACGGCAGCGCCGCCGAGCTGAGCAGCCTGCTGGAACGCCGCGCCGAGGCCGACCGCGGTCGCGCCGAGGATGCCTACGCCCTGCCCCGCTTCCTGTTCTGGGCCATCCCGATCCTCGGCTTCATCGGCACGGTGGTCGGCATCGGCGGCGCCATCGCCGGCCTCAAGACCGGCGACATCACCTCGGCCGATGTGCTGCGTGAACAGATCGGTCATGTCGCCGGCTCGCTCGGTACCGCCTTCTACGCCACCCAGGTCGCCCTGATCCTCAGCGTCATCGCCCTGCTGGCGCAGACCATGCTGTATCAGAGTGAAATGAAGCTGCATGATGACATCGACGACCTGCTGACCTATCAACTGGAGACGCGCTTGGCGGGCGAGAGCACCGACCAGTCGGCGCTGGTCGCCGCGATCCAGCGCCACACCGCCGCCATCGCCGATGACGCTGCGCGCCGCGACCAGGCCGCGCGCACCCATGTGCAGGCGCTGATCGGCGGGCACGAACAACTTGCCAAATCGCTTGACCAGATCACCGCCGCGGCGACCGGTGCCTCGACCTCCACCGCAGCGGCCGCCGCCGCCGCCCAGCAGGCCCATCGCCAGATCGCCGACCAGGCCCAGACCATCGCCGACGCGGTCGGCAAGTCGCTCGCCCTGCACGCCGGCGCCACCAAGCAGGAGCTGGAGCGCACCGCCGCCGCCCTGGGCAAGGCCCTGGCCGACGAGCGCGAGCGTTCGGCCGCCAGCCTGCTCAAGGCCCTGACCGACGAGCGCGAACGCTGGAACGCCGCGGTCGCCGCACGTGAGGCCCAGCTTGGCGGGGCGCTGGCACAGCGCCTGGCCGAGGCCACCACCCCGCTCGGCGCCGCGGTCGGCAAAGCCGTCGCCCAGATCGAGACGGCGGTCGCTGCGCTGCAGCAGCAGCGTTCCGCCGAGGTTGGCCGCAACACCCAGCAGGCCGCCGCCTTGGAAAGCACCCTGTCCGGCGTCCAGGAGGCGCTGCGCCAGTTGCCCCCGGCGATCCAGCAGTTGCGCAAACCGATCCAGGTCCAGCTGTCGCTGGCCCCGGGCGCGGTCAGCGGGGGCAATGGCTGATCCATGGCCCGCAAGCGTCAGCGGTCGGCGATGCCGGAATCGACCGTCTTCCCCTTCATCAGCGTGCTGCTGTGCACCATGGGCGCCATGGTGCTGGTGTGGATGTCGTTTTCCCTCGC
>JFJP01007222.1_pt1 | contig 12656 bp, 13 predicted proteins | sample 431651 | NCBI WGS metagenome assembly JFJP01 (sample SAMN02602958, study PRJNA72255) | Microbial mat metagenome, whole genome shotgun sequencing project. | biome: fresh water; feature: sink hole; material: water; isolation source: purple microbial (photo- and chemosynthetic) mats found in... | reverse complement strand
CATCCACGGCATCGAGCGTCGCCAGGTACAGGCCATGTTCGAGCAGGAGCGCCCCCACCTCAAACCGCTGCCGTTGCTGGGCATGCAGTATTTCGACGAGGTACAGCGCAGCGTCTGTGACGACAGTTGCGTGCGCGTGCAGCACAGCAGCTACGCCGCCCGCCCAGCGCCCATTGGCTCCAAGGTGCTGGTACGCATCTTTGCCCAGCGCATCGAAATCCGAGACCTGCAAACCACCGCCTTGCTTCGCACCCATGCCAGGGCAGAGCGGCCGGGCACGGTGGTGTTGCCCCAGGACGAACGGGTGTTCAACCCCTCACGCGAGACCCGGCTGATCCTGCGCCAGGCAGCCGAGATCGGGCCACAGGCCAGCAGGCTTTGTCAGTTGCTGTTTGCCATCGAGGGGCGGGTGGGTCAGCGCAAGTTGTGGGGCATCGTGGGGCTGCACAAACGCTTTCCGGCCAGCTGTGTCGACGCAGCTTGCGCCCAGGCGCTGGAGCAAGGGGTGTACAGCTACAAGCGTGTCTTGGCGTTGAGTGAGCGTGCGTTTGCTGATGCGCTCGCCACCATTGAAGCGGCGGCCACGACGGGCACCCCTGCCCAACCCTGCAACGCCTTGACTCAGCAGCATGACCTCATTCGCGAGCCGGAGGTCTACGCAGACCTGTTCACCCATGCGGCCATGGCGGCGAGCGCCTGTGGTGAGAGTGGCATGGTCACCGCGACCACCACAAGCCAAGGGGGTCATGCATGAACACGGCTGAGATTGACCGCGCACTGCGTGCTTTACGCCTGTCCGGCATGGCCGAGACGCTGTCGACCCGTGTGATGCAGGCGCAGGCTGCCCAGCAGCCGTTCCTGGAAACCCTGGGTGCGATGTTGCAAGATGAACTGGACCGCCGTCGCAGCCGCCTGATGCAGCGACGCTTTTTGGTCGACTTTGACTGGCGCTTCAACCCCAAGCTGCCCAGGGCGGCTTGCTTTGAGTTGCACACGTTGAAATTCGTTGGTGAGGGTACCAACGCCTTGATCGTGGGCAAACCGGGTACGGGCAAAAGCCATCTGGCCAAGGCGGTGGCTTACCAGGCCACGCTGCAGGGCTATGACGTGCGTTACCTGGAAGCCGATGCCGAGTTCGCTCGATACGCGCTGGCCACCACGGATGAACGAACCCGGTTGCTCAAGGAGTGGGTGGAGCCAGATTTGTTGATTCTGGATGATCTGTTTCTGGCCCGGCGGATGGCGGAAACAGCGGCCGAGGTCTTGCAGTTGATCGTCCACCAGCGATACAAGCTGCGTCGCAGTGTGGTGATCACCTCCAACCGGGTGGTGACCATGGCTACCACCATCCTGGACAGACTCATGCACCGCTGCGCGATGCTGGAGTTCGAGGGCAAGAGCTATCGCATGAAAGAGGCCGCTGCGCGCATCGCCATCGGGCCCGAAACATCCTGAGCCTGTCGTCTTCATTGCACTGCTTGGCGCTACGCGCATCAACTGCACCCATCACGCCAATGCAGGGTTACCCACCGGGTGCTTCGCACCTGTGGACACGCCGCGTCGCCTTGTCCACAGGCATGCCCGGTGGATAACCCTGCTTTTGTAACGCCCCACCATGAGCCGAGCGTTGCTCGGTTCACGGAACAAATGACCTATACGCTCATAATCCCCGCCGTCTTGCCTGGGGGAGTTTGAGGTGGCCACAGGTGGGGGAATTTGACCTGGCCTTCGGGGGGTTCTCATCATCGAGGGCGGCTATCTCGGCGTATTGGGTGGCGGCAAGCCGGTGCCGATAGGCCAAAAATGAGTGGCGGGCGGTCAACTCAGGATCACCGCTTTCATTGGCATCTGCTGCCGCCATGTGGTGGCGTGCGGCTTGCTTGAAGTGGTGAGCAGCCATGCGGTGCTGCTCTGCAATGTTCTCAAACTCGCCTTCCAGCTCTTCGGGAAGGTCATGCAGGATGGTGTCGGTGTTCATCAAGGTCCTTGCTGAGGGGCGCGGCAAAACGCCGCAGCCCTGAGCGTGCACGCCGAATGTGAAAGACTGGCGACAGGACTTAGCTCACTGACCCATGCGCGCCAGGTTTCGCAACTCCTGATGTGCAGGGCGGGCCATGCAGGTGTCCAACCACCCACTGACGGTAGGCACCTGGGCCATCAGTGCCCGCGCAGGCTTGCACCAGCCCACCACGGACGCCACACAGACATCTGCCACCGTGAAGCGATTGCCTGACAGGTAGGCAGGGCCACGCGCAAGCTGGCTGGTCAGGTGCTGCTCCAACACCTGCAGTGGAGGCAGCAAGCGCTTTTCAGCAGCAGCGGCCAGTTCAGGCTTGCGCTGATCGGGTGGCATGGCGACCAGATGCATCAGCACGGTGAGGGCGTCTTTTTCCAGCTCGGTGACTGACCAGAATGCCCAACGCAGGGCATCGGCTTCTTCAGAGGCATTGGCTGGGCTGATGCTCTGTCCATCGGCCACTCCGTGCACGCGCGCAAGGTAAAGGGCGCAGGCCATGCTCTCCCACACCACCACATCGCCTTCTGGCCGATGGTCGACGACCACGGGAATGTGCCCGTTGGGATTGATGGCGAGCATCTCCGGGGTTCGCGCCCCGCCACCGAGATAAGGCGTGCGCACATGCTCGAAATCCAGTGCCAATTCTTTGGCAACCCACAAGGGGCGCACGGCGCGAGAGGCGGCAATGCCGTAAACAGTGAAGGTCATGGTCCAGGTTCCCGGGTTGTTGTGCAGATGTGCGGCAGGCAATGCCCATCAGGCGAGCAAATCGCACAGTTCGGTGAGGCTTGCCACGGTGCCGTGAGGCTTGACAGCGTGGCTCCAAGGGTGCGCCGTCCGGTTCACCCACACGGCCTGCATGCCGGCGCCCAATGCGCCCAGAACGTCGAGGTGTGCGTCGTCTCCCACATGCAACACCTCGGCTGACGACACACCGACTGCCTGTGCGGCAGCATCAAAAATCTCTGGCGATGGCTTGGCTTTGCCAAAAGTGGTGGCGCTCACACTGGCAGTGAACACGCCCGACAGGCCCACACGCACCACATCGGCGTTGCCGTTGGACAGGGCCACCAACGGGTAGCGCTGGGCCAACCAGCGCAGCGACGGCAAGGCGTCGTCGTACAGCTCAACCTGGTGACGCTCGGCGAAGAACACTTCAAAAGCCTCTTCGGCGAGCGCTGGGTTGTCGTTGGCATGGCTGAGCGCCAACCGTATGGTTTCACGCCGCACGGTGCTGAGGTCGTGGGCAACATCGGGGCGGCTTTGCACAAACTGTTCGCGCAGGGCCAGGCGGCGCTGAGCATCTGCAAACAGCTCTGCCGTTGCCGGTGCGCGCTGTTGCAACCATGCGTTCAGCACCCGTTCTGCCCGCTCAATGGTAGGCCAGATGGGCCACAGCGTGTCGTCCAGGTCGAGGGAAATGGCGCGCACGCGCGACGGGTCAAGCATAGGTGCGTGAGAATACCGCATGGCATTTCAAACCGAACCCCACTTCTCCCATGGTCAGGCCCCCAAAACGGCCGTTTTGTACTGCAACCTGGGCACCCCCGACGAACCCACCGCTCCGGCTTTGCGCCGCTACCTGGGGCAGTTTCTGGGCGACAGCCGCGTGGTGGAAATCCCCAAACCCATCTGGATGCTGATCCTGCACGGCATCATTCTGCCGCCAAATACGCCAGTGTGTGGACACCCGAGGGCTCACCCCTGATGGTGTGGACGAAGAAGCAGGCCGCGCTGCTGAAGGGCTTTCTGGGTGAGCAAGGCCACCACGTAGACGTGCGCGTGGCCATGACCTACGGCAACCCCGGTGTGGCGCAGGAGCTGGACAAGCTCAAAGCAGAAGGCTTCACCCGCGTGTTGATCCTGCCGGCGTACCCGCAGTACAGCGGCACCACCACCGCCGCGCTGTTCGACGCCATCTACAAATGGGCAGAGCGCACGCGCTACGTGCCCGAGCTGCGCTTTGTGAACCACTTTCACGACGACCCGGGCTACATCGGTGCGCTGGCTGCCACGGTGCGCAAACACTGGCAGGCCAACGGCCAACCCGACCAACTGGTGATGAGCTTCCACGGCGTGCCCGAGCGCACGCTGCACCTGGGTGACCCCTACCACTGCGAGTGCCACAAAACCGGCCGCCTGCTGGCCGAGGCGCTGGGCCTCAACAAGCAGCAATACACCATCACGTTCCAGTCGCGCTTTGGCAAAGCCAAATGGCTGGAGCCCTACACCGAGCCAACCCTGATCGCCATGGCACAGGCGGGCACGAAGAAGGTGGACGTGATGTGCCCCGGTTTCACCGGCGACTGCCTGGAAACGCTGGAAGAAATCAACATGGAAGCCCGCGAGGCGTTTTTGCACGCAGGTGGTGCCGAGTTCAACTACATCCCCTGCCTGAACGACGACCTGGGCTGGGTGCGCGCGCTCACCGCCATCACCACCCAGCATCTGGCTGGTTGGCCTACCCAGACGTTGCCCGATGCTGCGGCGCTGGCGGCCAGCAGGCAGGCGGCTTTGGCGCTGGGTTCCAAGGACTGAGCGGACTGGCGCTCCAGCGCTTTTCTGCATTGGAAAGTTTGCTATTACTTTAAAAATATAGCGAACTATTCTATTCTGGAAAGCGCCAGAGCCTTTTCAGATGAGCGGAGCCACAAAAAGCGGGATTCAGGGACAAAATGCCGCAATCGTGAAAAGTGGCAAATAACATCGGATTTGCTGCAAAGCGGGCGCGAACGGTTCAGGAGTTCACGGTAGCCGAAGCGGTTTCAACAGATGCAATACCGTTGCAATCGTGGAAACCCCGCACAGAAGATGGGGCGCTGCGGTGCACGGGTTCGAACCGGCCATCTACGCCACCCCCAGGGTGGATCACCGCAGCTTGATGAAGGATAGCCAATAAAATCCCCCTGCCGCATTCGCATCAGCTCCCGGACGCATGAAACGGTTTCGCTATGGGCGTACAGGTTGGGGCAATGCGGCACCACACACTGCGGATGCGCACACCTACGCGAAACGAGACCCATGAAAATACAAAATAACTATCAGGCATGAATATTGCGGGTTGCAAATTTCATGCCATGTGGTTTTGGTAGTTAAAAGCTATTTTTAAGTCCGTTTCGCTTGAGGCTCACGGGTTGGGCGCTGAATCGTCATATGCGGGCGTCGTGAATGAGTGAGGGCCTTCAAAATTCGCGCTTCCTTTACGGCGGCTTTCGCGTCACGGTGATCTGTCCATCGGATTAAAGAACACAAGCAAAGGCGTCATCAGGGCTCCACTGAGCCAGCCTCAGCCGGGAAAATGCCCTCGGTCATCAAGGCAATGTCCGCAACGATGCCCACCCAGTGCACCTGCTGCAAAACCAACTGGTCGAGCAGGTCGCGCGCCTGCGCCGCGTAGAACGACAGCTTGTACTCGCTGGCCGGGTCGGCACTCCACTGGCTCAGGCCCCTGCCCACGGTGTCAGGGCACACCACCCGGTACCCCTGGCCCACCAGGTGGCGGGCCAGTTCGTCCATGTCGCGCCCGGTGCGCGCCAGGCCATGCCAAGCCACCACAGCCGGGGCAGCGGGGTCACCCCAGTCCATGAAGTGAAGCTCGCGCCCGGCGCAGCGCAGGTATCGGGATTGGACAGGCTTCACATCCGATCCAATCAGTCCGGCACCGCAATGCTGCCAGCAGAGATGGCAATCGCATCGGCCGCGGCCGGCGTGGTCAGCATGGCAGGCACGTTGGCAGTGGTGATGGCCGGTGCCGCACCCGCTGTGCCGCCGCGTGGCACCGTGCGCACCACCTGACTGGCGGGCAACGCTGCACCTGTGCGCAGGTGCTGCAACATGGCATCCAGCGAACGGTTCAGGTACACGTGCAACGGAATGAAGCGGCTGTCGTACCCGGCCAGCACGGTCGGCAGGCCAATGAACCCGTCAAAGTGCTGGGCATTCGTCACCTCGATGTAACTCAGCTTGCTGGCTGCGCCTTCAACCTGGCGGTTCAAAGCGGCATATGGACGGGACGTGTGATTGGGTGGCAACAGGGCGTCGGAGCGGCCATGCACGATGAGTGCGGGCTTGCCGCGCAAATTGCCGGTCAGGCGGACCTCATTCAGCCCGGCTTGCAGGCGCTGGGCGGTGGCATCGGTACCCGTCAGCAGGTTGCGCAGGCAAAGCGCACCGGCCAGGTTCCAGTCGGCCACACCTGCGGCATTGAATGACAGGAAGTCACGCGCCGCACCCAGGCTACCCAGGTTATTGACCAGATTGATGCCCGCAGAGGACGGCACACCGTTGCCAGTGGCCGCCATGGATGCCAGCGCTGCCGGGGCAACGGTACTGACCGCCCCGGTGGCGGCTGTGGCTGCATAGCTGAAGCCACACAGGTTGTCCTTCACACTGGCCCGCGCGTACGAATTGGCATAAGTGACCGTGACGGCCGGTGCCACCTCAAACGCTGCGTGCGAGGGGTGCAACACGTTGGACTCGGCCTCCCAACCATGCGCCTGCAGTTTGCGCAAAGCGTCCTCAGCCAGTTCGGCCGTGGTGGTGCCCTGCAACAGCCCGGCAGCCTTCAGGCTGGCACAGCGATTGGGTGCAATCGGCAGAGCGGCACCGGCAAAACCGGCGGCAAACGCGACCGCATAGGGCCCGCTGGCCACCGACGGTGCGAGCGAAGCGCAGGCCTGGTACAGGTTGGCGTGAGTGATGTAGTCATACAGCGGTTTGCTGTGTGCCGACACAGGTTGTCCCCCGCGCCGCACCGTCAGGGACGCAGCCGATGCCGGCAGGTTGACTTGCGGTTCGGACACAGCCACCCCGTCGATCAAACCACCTGAGTCCTGCTCGGCAGCCGCCACGGCAGCGCCCCCGCCATTGGACAGACCCGAGGCAATGACCACGGTGTTTGACGGTTTGATGGTTTGCAGACGGTTGCCGCTGGCATCGACCGCGCCAAAGCGCTGGTTCAACACGTAAAACGCAAACTCGACAGCACGCAGGGTGGACTTGCCCCAGTCTTTTTCGGCGTTTTGGCCTGAGTGCGCGTGCTTGAACGCAAACCGGTTGGGAGATGCTGCATTGAAGGCCAGTCGCTCGGCTTCGGTCAGGCCGGCATTGAACATGGTTTGTGTGCCCGCACTGGCTGCCGAGGCCCGGTCACCGCCAATCATGGGGACGGTGTCTGCCATCAGATCATGCGGTGCGCCGCCTGTGCCCTTGTCTGTGTAGGCCACGGCGCAACCACGCTTGAGGCCCCACTCCCCGGTGGATATGCCACCGTACACCCCACGCGAGCCAGACGAGGTGGCCGTGATGATGCAAGGGCTGTTGGCATTGAACGTGGCAGGTACCTGCACCATCAAAGTCACATTCTGTTTGCCGCCGCCTTCATCGGCAAACGCCAGGTACTCGGTGCCGGCAATTTTGCCGTCGGCCCCGAACTGTGCCCCCGATTCGGCCACCGTGGGCCCATATAGGGTGCCAAATCCGCCTGCGGCGGTGGCGTCCACGATGGCGCGGTAGTTGGTGTGGATGGCTGTGCGACGCAACTCGGTCACTGTGGGCTTGAGTGGATCCACCGGGGCGGGCGCCACAGGCAAAGCCAAGCCGGTGGCCCCCAGCCCTGCGGTCAGCAGGTCATCAGACACGCCGTCGTAGGCTTTTTCGGTGGTGGCGACCAGCCACGTCGGCTTGGCGTTGATGTCATCCCCGCCGCCACAAGCCGCCAGTGCAGCAGCCGCCACCACCGTCATACCGACGTGAAAAATCCTGACTTTCATGCTTGTCTCCTGTTGATTGATGTGAACACGAACGAAAAAACCGTTTCAACGCCGAACTGCAGCAGCCCGCAGCCGCCCTACCACCCCGGTGGGGAAGTGGTAGACCGACAGCACAAACAGCAGCCCCAGCCAGAGCAGCCAGCGGTCGGGCGACAGCAGGGCCGAGAGCATCGGCACGCTGGCGGTGGCTTCGCTGCCCAGCCGCAACACATCTTGCAGGTAGCTTTGCGCCACCAGAAACAGCGCCGAGCCAATGGCCGCGCCGTACACCGTGCCCATGCCACCGATGACCACAATCAGCAGCACGTCCATCATGATTTCGAAGCTGAGCGAGGTGTCCGGTCCGTTGTAGCGCAGCCAGACGGCCAACATGGCCCCGGCCAGGCAGGCAAACAGGGCCGACATCACGCTGGAGAGCGTGCGGTACACCACCACGCGGTAGCCAATGGCCTCGGCGCGGAACTCGTTTTCGCGGATGGCCTGCAGCACCCGCCCGAACGGTGAGTTGACGATGCGCAGCAGCGCCAGCAACAGGCACAGCGCCACGACAAACAGCAGGTAGTAAGTGATGAGCTTGCCATCCACCATCACGCCGAGAACCGGGTCTTCAAACAACTCGAAGCTGGGTGACAGCACGGCGGGCAGCTTGAAGCTGAGGCCGTCTTCGCCACCCGTCACATCTGACAACTGCGAGGCCAGCGTCTGAAACGCAGACGCCACCGCCAGCGTGATCATGGCGAAAAAGATGGCACGCACCCGCAGCGAGAACAGCCCCACCGCCAGCGACAGCACCAGCGTCAGCCCCAGCGCGCCCAACACCCCCACAGCCAAAGCGCCCCACGTAGGCCCCATGTGGGTCGACGCAATGGCCACGCCGTAAGCGCCGATCCCAAAAAACATGGTGTGCGCAAAACTGACGATGCCGGTGTAGCCCAGCAGCAGGTCGAAACTGGCCACCAGCACCAGAAAAATGAGCACCTTGGCAGCGACGTTCAGCGCCTTGACGCCCGGGAAAATAAACGGCGCAAACGCCAGTGCCACCAGCAGCGCCACCAGCAGTACCGCCAACACGCGGCTGCGCGGCAGGTCGTTGGAAATGAGTCGTTTCAACATGATGAAAGTGGGTTGTTCAGCCGAGCCAGCGCCGGGCCGCCCCAAGCTGGGGAGAGCCCCCTTGGGGGGCAGCGAACGAAGTGAGCATGGGGGTCATCGATTGGCAACCGGGTACACGCCCTGGGGGCGCCACAACAAAATCGCCACCATCAGCGCGATGTTGGAAAACAGTGCCACTTTGGGGGCCAAAAAGCCGGTGTAGTTGGCCATCAGCCCCACCAGCAGTGCCCCAATCAACGCGCCGCCCGTAGATCCCAGGCCGCCGATAATGATGACGATGAAGATCAGCACGTTCACCTGTGCGCCCATTTGCGGCACCACGTTTTGCTGGTACAGCCCCCACATCACGCCACCCAGCCCGGCCAGCGTGCTGCCCACCACAAACACGCCCACAAACAGGCGGCGGATGCGGTAGCCAAGCGACTCCACCATCTCGCGGTCTTGCACCCCGGCACGGATGAGCAGGCCAATTTTGGTGCGCGACAGCACCCACATCTGCAGCCCGAACACCAGCGCGCCAACCACCACGGCGAGCATTCGGTATTTCTCTACCGCGGCCTCGCCCAGGTCGATGCCGCCTCGCAGCGCCTCGGGCAGCGGCAGCGCAATTTGCTGCGGCCCCCAGATGACCTTGATGAGTTCCTCGCCAATGATCATGCCGCCCATGGTGATGAGGATTTGCTTCAGGTGCTGGCCGTACACGGGCCGGACAATGAAACGCTCGAACGCCAGGCCCACGGCACCGGCCACCGCCATGGCCACCGCCATGGCTGCGAACACGGCCAGCAGGTTGCGCCACAACTGGTCAGAGCCCGTCCAGTCGCCCATGGTGCCCAGCACGCTGGTGGCCACAAAAGCGCCCAGCGCAATGAACACACCGTGTCCGAAATTCAGCACGTCCATCAGGCCAAACACCAGCGTCAGGCCCGACGCGATGATGAAAATGATCATGCCCATGGCCAGCCCGGCCACGGTCAACGTGACCCACGTTGAAGCGGAGCCCATGAATGGCAGCACAGCCAACGCCAGCGCGGGAACCAGCAACAGGGGTTTGGGGTCGATGTCTTTGAAGCTCACAGTGCCAACCCCAGCAGCGATTGCTGCAGTTCTTCATTTCCCGCCAGCGCCTGCATGCTGCCGGCGTGCACCACCTGGCCGTTGTCCATCACGGCCACCTGGTCGCCCAGGCGTTTGGCAAAGTGGATGTTCTGTTCCACCAGCAAAATGGTCACGCCGCTGGCCTTGAGTTGCTGGAAGGCGTCGATCATGTTGTTGATCATCACGGGGGCCAGGCCCTTGCTGGGCTCGTCGATGATGAGCAGATCGCGCGGTTCCACAATGGCGCGCGACACCGCCAGCATCTGCTTCTGGCCGCCAGACAGCTTGCCTGCGGGGTGGTTCCAGAACTTCTCCACCGCCGGGAACAGCTTGAAAATCCACTGCAGCCGGGCCTCGTCCATCTGGCTGGCACGCTTGGCGCTGCGGGCGGCCAGCAGCATGTTTTCCTTGACGGTCAGGTCGGCGAAAATGCCCATGGTCTCGGGCACATAGGCAATGTTCAGCCCCGCAATGTGCGGTGTGTGCTGGCGGGTGATGTCTTCCCCTTTGAACACCACCCTGCCCTGCGACGCCTGCCACAGGCCCATGATGGTGCGCAGCGTGGTGGTTTTGCCTGCGCCGTTGCGGCCCAGCAGCATGGTGAGCTGCCCACGCGGCACGACCAAGTCCACCCCATGCAGGATGTGATAGGCCCCAATGTGGGTGTGCACGCCTTCCAGCGTCAGCAACGCCTCGGCGGGTGCGGCGGGGGCATGGGAAAGCGGTTTGGCGGTGGCCACTTTGGCCGGAGCCGGGGCAAACAGCCCGGTTTTTGTTGTGGTAGCCGCTCATGCAGGCTCCTTCTGGGCCGCCGATGTGCTCACACCCAAGTAGGCCTCTTGCACCACGGGCGATGCAATCACCTCGGCGGGGTCGCCGTCGGCCACCAGATTGCCGTTGTGCAGCACGATGATGCGGTCGGCCAGCTCGCGCACCACGTCCATCTTGTGCTCCACCAGCAAAATGGTTTTGGTTTTGTCGGCCTTCAGCTGCCGGATGAGGTTGAGGATGACCGGTGCCTCGTCATGGCTCATGCCGGCGGTGGGTTCGTCAAACATGTACACCTGCGGGTCCAGCGCCATGAGCAACGCCACTTCCAGTTTGCGCTGGTCGCCGTGCGGCAGGCTGGCCACGGGGGCGTCTTGCTGTTGCGTCATCGACACCGATTGCAAAATGGCGACAGCCCGCTCTGTCAGCGCGGTGTGGTCGCTCCAGATGCTCCACCAGTTCAGCCCCCGGCGATGCCGCCCGGCCTGCGTGGCCTGTACCGCCAGGCGCACGTTTTCCAGCACGCTGAGGTTGGGAAACAGGTTGGTGAGCTGAAACGCACGCCCCAGCCCTGCCCGCGTGCGGGCCGAGGCACTCAGCCCTGACAGGTCTTGCCCATTCAGACTGACGCGCCCTGCCGTGGCCTTGAGTTGCCCCGACATGAGGTTGAAGTACGTGGTTTTGCCTGCGCCGTTCGGCCCCACGATGGCTGTGAGTGTGCCCGGTGCAAAGGTGCACGAGACAGCATTCACCGCCACGTGTCCGCCGAAGCGCACCGTGAGGTCTTGGGTTTGAAGCACGGGATCGGTGACGGGTCAGCGGTTGTTGCGGATCGGCACGTTCATTTCTTCGGCCTCAGGCACGCCCCAGGCAAATGCAGGGTCCACCTTGATCTTGAAGTGGTACATGCTCTGCATGGCCTGGTGGTCTTCCTTGCGGAAGGTCATTTTGCCTTTGGGCGTGTCGAAGCTTATGCCCTCCATGGTCTTGATCAGCGTATTGGCTGCCGTGTCGCCATTGGTTTTCTTGAGCGCAGTGACCACGGCCATGGCGGCACTGAAGCCACCAGCAGTGAAGAAGTCAGGCGGCGTCTTGAACTGCTTGTAGTGGTTGGCCACCAAGGCCTCGTTCACCGGGTTCTTGGGCATGCCAAAGTAGTAGTAGGCCGCGCCCTCCATGCCAGGGAACTGCTTGTAAATGTTGCCGCCAGTGGCAATTTCAATGCCGTGGCGTTTCAGATCCAAGTCGGCCACTTTGAAGGGGTTGCCGCCGGCCCAGATGATGAAAATCACCTTGCGGCCGGGCAAGCCCTTGAGCTTGTCTATCATGCGCTGGCCAGCCGCCGTGAAATCGGTGGTGGCAGGTGGCAGGTATTCCTCGCCCACCAGCTTGGCTTTTTTCAGGGATTCCTTGAAGGCCTTCACGCCGTCTTTGCCAAAGGCCGAGTCCTGGGCCATGGTGACGATGCTGATGCCTTCTTTGTCCATGGCCACAGCGTTGGCAATGGCGTCCTGGCTGCTGTTGCGGCCGGTGCGGAAGATGTATTTGTTCCACTTGTCACCGGTGATGCTGTCCGCAACGGCGGGCTCTACCAGCAAAATCTTTTTGTATTCCTCAGCCACAGGCAACATGGCCAATGCCACAGGAGATGCGGTGGGGCCCACAGCCAGGTCCACCTTGTCGTCCCCGTAAGCGGCGGCCAATTGACTCTTGCCCAGGTCGGGCTTGCCCTGGTCGTCCTTTTCAATGACGACGATTTTTTTGCCCGCCACCATCATGGTGCCGCCCGTGGCGTAGTCCACCCGAGTTCGACAGCAAATCGCTATTTTTCGCGGAATTTGCGGGTCAGTGCGTTAAGAATCAACAACTTAGGCGGGTTGTTTTGATTT
>JFJP01028891.1_pt1 | contig 12657 bp, 11 predicted proteins | sample 431651 | NCBI WGS metagenome assembly JFJP01 (sample SAMN02602958, study PRJNA72255) | Microbial mat metagenome, whole genome shotgun sequencing project. | biome: fresh water; feature: sink hole; material: water; isolation source: purple microbial (photo- and chemosynthetic) mats found in... | reverse complement strand
GAAAAAAAGCTTGAAGAAAAAAAACTTGAAGAAAAAAAACTTGAAGAAAAAAAAAATGAAGAAAAAAAAAATGAAGAAAAAAAAAATGAAGAAAAAAAACTTGAAGAAAAAAAACTTGAAGAAAAAAAAAATGAAATTTTGACTCAAAAAGATAAAAACATTGAATTTTCATTTGATAATCAAAGGAAAAAGAGTGTTAATGTTGAAGAAAAGGCTGGGGATTGTGCTTCGAATGAAATTGAGTATTTTCCCAAGAAGAAAACCCATCGGAAATTCATCCCAATTAATGAGAAAAATTCATTAATTTTCGATATCGAGCGCAGAATGTTCGAAAACGATTTCGAATTAAAGGAAATGAAGGAATTTCGAAGAAATGCCAAAGAGAAAAAGCCTATGATTTTATATAAACCAATGGGAAAAATCATTGATTTGGTTGAAAATGAGAAAGAAGACGAAATTTGTGAAGAAATTGAAAGCTTTAATGAGAAGATTCTTGAAGATAGAAGTGTTTATAATAAGAATTTATTTGAAGAACAGAGAAAAAACAATGAGAATTCAATAAGAAACTTTGAAAATATTGAAGAAAATGAAGGGAATAAGAGCGATATGGGAAATATGAATGAGAAAAATAATGAAAATAACTCAAATTTCAATGAAAATGCAAGAAATAGCAATGAAAATACAAATACTGCAAAAATTATCCAAGAAAATGCTATAATTATTAAAGAAAATACATTAATTATCGAAGGAAAAGGCTCAAATAGTAAAAATAATGTCCAGATTTATAAAGAAAAACCCTCAAATACTATAGAAAATCTTCTGATTTACAAAGAAAATAGCTTGAAAATCAATGAAACTGGCTTGAAAATCAAAGAAAACGGCTTGAACATCATGGAAAATGGCTCGAATCACAATGAAATTTCAAATAACATTGAAATTATTTTGCAAACCGATGCTCCAAACTTAAAAAACAATGAAAATTTTGCCATAGAACCCTCAAAATTATTTAAAAAAGCCTCTCCAGGTATCGATATTTTCGCTACAATACAAGAAATCAAAGATCAGCAGAAGAAACTAAATAACAAGCGAAAATTAGCAGAATTAACTGAATTAAAAGAAATCCCCTTACCCCAGGCAAATATTTGGTTTCAAGAGCCAGAAACCTGCCCTGAAACCACAGAAACCGAGTTTTTGAATAATAAAAAGAAGAAAAAACGTATAAATCGCAAAAAAAAACTCGATGAATGCGTTTATTGCGAGAATTCGATCACTTCTTTTAATTTTTACCTGCGATTATGTGAGAAATGTTTGAAAAACTTAGAAAAAATCAAAGGAAATATGGAGATTTCACTGAATGATGAGCCTGATAAGTTTGAATATTTTGAGAAAAAGCAGAAAATCGGTTCTAGATATCAAGCTTCAATACCGAGCCTTTTAAAGAATCTCCATAAAAAATATGAAGAAAATTCAGTGCAGGATCTTCAATTTAGAACTTTGGTTTGTGAAGTTGAAAGGATTTTCGGGATTATGGTCACTACAGAGAAATTATGTTATGTTTTGACGTTCTTTAATAATAATGTGGAGGAATGTGTGAAGCATTTGAGAAACGATAAAGAGGCGTGGCTGCAGTTTATGAATAATTTGAAGTCTTAATCGATTTTCATTGCTTTTTTTGTTAAAATTAAGTAGATTTTTTTTTTGAAATTTAAGAATTAATTTAATTTTAAATAAAAATTTCTCGGGATTTTTGATTTTGAGACAGGAAATTAGAAAATTTTGAAAAAAATTAAAATTTATTTAAAATTTTTTTTTTTTTTTTATTTAATTTTTTTTCATTTCTTATAATTTTTATTTAAATTTAAAAAAAAAAAAAAATAGAATTGAATTCACTGTTTTTTTCGAATTTTTTTAATTTTAACTTTAAAATACATTTTATGTCGATTTAAAAAAAAATCATGTTTTTTCTTTGCCTTTGATGCAGTTCTCCATAGAAAATCTATATTAGTTTCATATTATAAAATAACTTCACGAATGTCTACATATTGGTATAATATTCTCAATAAAACAATATTTTTCTCAATTTTTTTTCTTTCAATTTTCTTTAAAATTCATCATTTTTTCTATTAAATTTCTAAAAACTCTTTATATTTGTGATTTTTTCTTAATAATATCTAAATTTATAAATAAACTTATAATTTTTTAAAAAAAAGCTCTTATTATAATATGGAACCAACAGATTCCGTCTACGTTCTAGTCTGCGACATAGGTGGCACTAACCTTCGTTCATCTCTAATCGAAATCAACCCAGTGACCAAAGCCTATAAAATCATTAAAAGTGAAAAACACATCACAAACAATTACCCTTCATTCCACGACTTCTACACTTCCAAGTTTTTAAAAGGAATTTCTAAACAATTTGAACCGAAACTTGCAGTTTTAGGCATTGCAGGAGTCGTTTTTGAAAACAAAGCTGAAATGACACATATAAAATGGAAGAAAATCGATGGGAATGAGCTGGCCAAAGAGCTTAAACTGTCAAAGATCGTCTTGATTAACGATCTGGAGGCTATTGCCTTGGGTATCACTACATTGGATGAAAGCAAAGTAACTGAAATAAATGATGCCATTCCTAGTAAACATAAATCGATGTTAGTGATTTGCCCAGGAACAGGATTCGGAGCAGCATTTTTGATTCCAGATTTAAAAGGAGAAAATTCATATGATGTTTGGCCGAGTGAAGCTGGCCATTCCAATCAAGGACCCACAAAAGGATTACAACAAGAATTTTATCAATATTTGAAGTATTATTTTATTTTTTTGAAAGGAAGTATATTTATAAAATGTTATGTATTCATATTTTTTTTATTTTTTGAAAAGGCATTTATAAAAAAAGTTAAAGTTGTTTATTTTGAGCGAACTTTATTATGTATTTGTAGTATAATAATGTTTAGTGGGGAAATTTCGATTATAAATGAAATTATAAAATATAATGTTATTAAAAAAGATTTGATTTGAGATTTGAATAGGAATAAGTACAAATTGGATTTCGTTTGGGTTGAGAAAATGGTCTGTGGAACTGCGATTATCGATATTTTCGATTTCTTGAAAACAAAGTAATTCAAATGTGATATTTTCTCTGCTAAATCTTGTTTTTATTTCAGAAAAGGCTTAACAGAAACAGAAGTTGAGAAAGCCATGGAACTGGATCCAATTAATGATGAAACGAAGAACGCTTTGAGAAAATTGATTTTCGAATTCGCGATTGAGGATAAAGAAACTATTTGCAAAGATACTTTGAATCTTTTTATAGAAATTTTAGCAGGGGAAATATCAAATACTGCTGTTCGAATGTTGCCTTATAGTGGAATTTATTTAGCAGGTTTGTGTTATGAATTTATTTATTTTTAATTTTTTTTAGGTGGAATCGTTAATTTTATTGCAGAATATTTGATAAAAACTAAAGAAACTGTGTTTTTGGTAATTTATTTCATTTAAAAATAAAAAATAAAATTTGATTTGAATGAGCGAAGCCTGCATATTATTTAAAGGAAAACATTTTGATTGATGCTTTGAAGAAAATACCAGTTTATCTTGTTAAAGGGGAAAATGATGATATTGGGATTCGTGGCTGCATTGTAAATTTTTGTCTTTTGGTTTTTCTTTTTCTGAATAATTTAATAAATTATAGAAAAAGGTTTCAACACTTTTATAATTCAACTAGTGAGAATTTTAACAATCGATCGAAAGACCTGAATAAAATCATTAGATTTTAAAAAAGGATAAAAAATTTTAGTTTGAAATATGATTTTCATTGTGTACTAAAATTTAAAAATTTCAAAAAAAAATTAAACCAAATAAAATTTCTTCATTAAAAAAAAAAAACTAAACCACATTTAAAAAAAATCACCATCACAATGATCCGCCTCACACTTGAGGACCTGATTCTAAAAGAAGATCCCAAAGGTATTTTGAAATTCACCGATCTGAACCTGAGCCAATCACCCAAACTCTCCAAAAATTGTATTTCTAAACTGAACAAGCTCGTTTCCTCAAGTCAAACTCCAATTGACTATTACCTAACAGGTTTAATCTATTTGGTTTATTTAAACCAAACAGACCTTCAAACAGCCGATGAATCCTTAATTTCTGTGACAACTTCAAATATTCTTTTCTCGATTCTCGAAAAAATCAAAGGCACTCGTCTTTCTAATAAGCTTTTGCCGTATTTAATCCAGATTCTTGACGTTATTTCAAATAAAAATGAGGATTCTGATTACAACATGATTGAAAATCTCGTCAAAGAGAACAATAATTTCTGTTTTTCGAAGATCCTGACAGAAATCGACGAAGATGAGTCCTATAAGACCTTGATAAATCAGGCAAAAGAAGATAAAATTCAGGCTTTATATGGTTATGTGAATCTAATGAACTCATGTTTCACTTTACATGAACAAATGATCCTATTTACAGAGAAATCATCGCTTTTTTTCTCAAATCTTTTGTTCGAAATTCCTAATCAACCTATATCTCAGAATATCGAATTTCTTCACAATTTAACGAAGTTTCTTGATTCAATCGTCTACGAATATTCCTATGAATTGGACATCGATAAAGAGATTTTACAAGAAGAAGACGGTTCTGTTTGTAAGACTTTTTCTTTGAAAACTGAGCAAAAGAAGCCGAATATTGAGAAAGAGAAGATAACTGTTGAATTTAAATACGAATTTCTCAATGAATTATTGCAACAATCTCCCAATTTCTGCAGTTCGATCTATCCTTTATTGAATTTCCTCATTGAGAACATCCTTGCGAAAAAAGAGGCCAAAAGCATTTTGGATTCAAATGAACAAGAGAAAAAATCTGAGATTTTGCGAATAATAGTCTCAATTATGAACAGAATTTATTTCAATTTCCCATATGAAAACGAGCGTTTATTCGATAAAATCCTTCTTATATTCAAAGAAATTGATGAATCATTGAATTTCTATGAAGAAGCCAAAGCCGAAGCAGCTAAATTTCTTACAAGACTGATCAAAAATAACGAATCTGAGAAATCTGAGCAATTTTCGCAATTCAATTTTATATATAGTAAGCTGAAAATCCCAGGAAATTCCTATTTATCAACAACAACAATAAATGATTTATCAATAAAAGATGGGTTTCCTTTGAATATGACCATTGATGCAGGGGGGTCCTTTGAACAAATTTTAGAAGTCTGGCTGGATTTCGATGAAATTGAACCAAAAGAAGTGGTTCTTTTGAAATGTGATAAGATGAATTTCGAAAATAATGCTTATAGATTAACTCTTTTAATGAAAAGAACTGGACTTTATCGAATAAACTTCGATAATAATCATTCATGGTTCACTGAAAAACAGCTGAGATATAGAATATTCGTATTGGAACCTGTCAAAAGCAATGCGAAATACGCGTTTCCTTTTCATGATTTAACAAGAAATGATGAAAATTTCAAAGGAAAACTTAAAGTTGAAGAAAAAAATAAAAGCAAATATTTTGTTAGTGATTATAAAGCCGTTATGTTATTGGATCAAAAAGGCCTGCATTTCCTTGCAAACCAACCGAATAAATCCTATGAAATGAACATTGAAATTGAACAATTGAACGTGGGGAAATGCAAGGAAAGAGTCATCAATGCTTTGAAGAAAACCTTTGCAGAAAATCTGAATGAATTTTTCAAAAATAAACTGCTTTCGTTCGCTTTTGTGCATAATAGCAATATCATGAAAAATGAAGAGAAAAAAGAGGAAATGATACCAGTTTTTTATGCGATTCTTGAAGAACTGAAGATAAATCTGAAGGAAAGTGTGATAGATGGGAAAGAAATCCTGATTGAGATGATTAAGAAACATATAAATTATAATAAAACGATGATTGCTGACAATATTCTGGTAATGTTCGCTGATGATGAAAACCTGAATGTGAGACTATTGAACAATTTAAAGATGAATTATGCGGATTTGGTTTATAATACTTATGAAGAAAATATCTTTTCTTTTAGAAAAGCGTTCAATAAAAATGAGAAAAATAAGAGTTTTATTGCATTTTTGTGCTTATTTAATGCTTTGATATGTTTGGGTATTGAAAATGTTAAAACAATCATCATAAATAAACCTGGGATTTTAGAGCTGGAGAATATGAATACAGGAATACCACATGAAGAAGTGTTTTTCAAGGCGCTGAAGGAAATGGAATTAGAGAGTTTGGAGGAAATTATTAAGAAAATTGATTTCAGTTATTTGAATATTTTCATCAAAATTGATGATTTGATTTTGTTATAACGAGATAAAAATAAGAAATATTTGGAAAAAACTTGGTTTTTGATGAATTTTTTTTTTTTTTTTAATTTTTTATTAAAATTGGTATTTTTGTTAATACAAAATCTAATTTTGAGTTTTAAAGAAAATTATGGTTCTTATAAAATTTGTTTAAATAAAAGGGGATAAGATATCGCTAAAATTTTAAAAACTATATTCTTAAAAGCATATCGAAAGTAGATATATATGCATATGATTATTTTCCATCTAGTTCTTCAGGTTCTCTTTTTCCTCAAATAATTTATCACATTCCTTATCAAATCCTTTATAACAATATTATAAAATCAGTCAAATTTACAATTTATTTACTTTGCAATAAAAGATCCCATGCTCTCAAAAATATAGGGTCTTCTACTATTTCTTCTGATTCATTTTGTGTTTCTTCATCACATTTTTTCATTGGAGGTTTCAAATTTCCGAAAAGACCACCGATATCAAGTTTTTGGGCTGTTCCTTTTGCATTTATATTCTGTTGGAAGGCGTTCAATAATGAAATTTGTTTGTTTTTTTGCTTTTCAGACTTTTGGCGGAATAGTTTATCATCAAAAAAATGAATGTTTCTGTTAATATTTTCAATAGAATCGAAACTGAAATTGAGTTTCATCTAGAAAAATAACAAATTTGAGAGGCTAACATAAAGGAAAAATATAAAAGAACATCTTCAAACTTCATTTTGAAAGAATTATTTTCTTCTTTCAGATTTCTTATGGTTTGATCTTTTTCTGCAATTTTTTTTAAAATTAAAAAAAATTAGAAAGAAAAATAAAAAATAATTTCAATTTTTTCTATAAAAACTCTAATTTTTTTCTTAATACCTTCAAGCAAAGCCTTGTATCTCCTGATTTCTTCATTTTTCTGTTCTATCATTTTCAAAAAATCGTTATTATTGATCTGTTTAATCTTGGAATCCTTATGTTTTTCAATGTGAAAGAGAAGTTTTTGTTCTTGTTCTGTTAATACATCGTTTGCTATATGCTTTTTTAAAACAGATGACAATTTTTCTAAGAAATTATTAGCATTGATTATAAAAGAATGATTAAGTTCAAAAAAATCATTTAGGTTCTTGCAATTAATAACTGTTTGATAATTCAATCTAAACAAGACAAAAAAAATAAAACTCTTCAATTCATTTCAATATTTTTTTACTCACTCATTTATATTCGGGATTCTGAAGTTTTTATCTGTAAAAGATTTAATCCATAATCAATGAATTCACTTCATTATGCAGATCCTTTCAAGAAATTCAATAGGATAAATTAAAGGTTTTTTTTACTGTGTTTTCGCGAATCAGTTTTTCTCCTATGTCCTTGCTGAGATTTAATCCAATGAATTCATCCTTTATTATTTCTGAAAGCGTATCGAACCAGCTTTTCGTTTTAATAAAATCTTTGCTCATTCTTTAAAATTTATTAAAATTGTGTTTAAATGAGGATAATTTATTAAATTAAATTTTTATTAATAAATGCATTATTTAAAAAAAAATAGCATAAATGAAGAATATTCTTGTTTTTTTATACAGATTTATTGGGAATGTTTCATTTTTGTGAGCAAATTTCTTTTGATGTTTCTCTCTTCAATGAGTAAATAATAATAAAAAAAATAATCTATTGTTTCCTTTTCAGAAAGTTTTGTTATTAAAAAATTAAATTTCTTTGCGATTAAATTTCATTATATATTTTAATTTTTCCTTTTTTATGAACTCATCACCAATTAAGTGTTAATTATAAGATTTTTTCTAGCTTTTTCTAATTTTTTTTATGAAAGTAAGTAAGTATTTATAAAAAAAAAAAAATTACGATGCACCCCCGAATGCCCATATCCTCATCATCCCCTTTAACAACATAAATTGGTACTTTCTTCAAAGCTTCAACTAAAATTCTTTCCTTCATATAGTACGCAGGCTTAACCATAAAAAATCAGAATTTTTTTTTACAATGAACAAAAATTACCAAAAATACTGATTCTTTCGTTTTTATTAAATAATCTGCAATATAATTCAGGATTCCACCTAAAAACAAATTAAAAATCACATAAACAAAAGAAAATTCTTAAAAAATACCTGCTAAATAAATTCCACTATAAGGTAGTATTCGAAGTGCACAATTTGATATTTCCGTTGCTAAGATCTCAATAAAAAGGTTCAAAGTATCTTGACAAATCTGTTCTTTATCAGTAAGGGCGAATTCGAAAATCATTTTTCTCAAAGAATTCTTCGATTCATCTTTAATTGGATCCAGATCTATAGTTTTCTCAACTTCTGTTTGTTTTAGGTCTTTTCTAAAATAAAATCATTTATTTAATGAGAGAAAAAAAATGTTTGGCTTTACTTTAACTTCAAGAAATCGAAAATATCGAGAATTGCCGTCCCGCAAACCATTTTCTCAACCCAAATGAAATCTAATTTGTACTTATCTCTGTTTAAATATCAAATAAACCCTTTTATAATAAAATAATTTCCATTCATAAAAAACTTTCGATTAATTAATTTCATATGACAAAAACTTCATTCCTCAAAAATGAATGAAAATACAATATCATATGGAATATTATTATTTCCTTTCTAAGAAAAAAAGCAAAAAACTGTCAAATCACAAAAAAAAGAGCTTCTTTTTCAAAAAAACTTTCCAAAAAAAATAATCTGATCAAAAAAAAAAAATCAAAAATTTACTTCAAATAATCGTAAAACTCATGTTGTAATTCACCCACTGGTCCATGATTTGCATGTCCCGCTTCACTCGGCCAAACCTCATATGAATTTTCTCCTTTGAAGTCCGGGATTAAATACGCTGACCCGAAACCAGTTCCTGGGCAGATCACAGAAATAGTTTTATTTTTAATAGGAAGAGCTTCATTTATTTGTATGATTCGACTTTTCTCCAATGTGGTTACACCTAAAGCAATAGCCTCTAGATCGTTAATTACAATAATCTTTGAGAGTTTTAACTCTTTTGCCAGCTCATCCCCATCAATTTTCTTCCATATTATATTTGTCATTTCAGCTTTATTGTCAAAAACAGTTCCTGCGATGCCTAAAACAGCAAGTCTTGGATGAAATTCTTTGGAAATTCCTTTTAAAAACTTCGAAGTGTAGAAATCGTGGAATGAAGGGTACTGGTTTGTGATGTTTTTTTCACTTTTGATGATTTTATGAACTTTTGTTACTGGGTCGATTTGAATTAGAGATGATCGAAGGTTCGTTCCGCCTATATCGCAAGCTAGAACGTAGACACAGTCTGTGGGTTGCATTGGAAAATAAGTGGATGTTTGAAATATAATATTGAATGTTATTATATATTATAGAAATTCTTAAATAATGAGCTGAATTATATAATAATTTTTAATTAAATGACAATGCAAAATGAGTAGTTAATTATAAAAAAAATTCTAACTTTTTCTAAAATTTTTATGAAAGGTAAGTAGTATATAAAAAAAAAATTACGAATCCATATCATCATCTTCTCCTTTAAAAACATTAATGGCTATTTTCTTCAAAGCTTCAATCTGTTCTTTATCAGCAAGAGGGAATTCGAAAATCATTTTTTTCAAATAATTCTTCAATTAATCTTTAATTTTAAATTGGATCATATGTAGTTTTCTCAACTTCTGTGTGCTTTAGGTCTTTTCTAAAATAAAATCATGAGTTTGCTTTTACTTTAACATCAAGAAGTTGAAATATCGAGCCATTCCAGTTGCTTTTGAAAAGGGTGTAAATAATAATAATTAGGCGAAGGGACAAATTATGGTGTGAAAATTGTTTGTTTAATGTGTTTTTTTTCAGGGTTTAAACTTTATGGCGAATTAATTGAAGTGAAAACGCATCGGTATAAATGTGAAAAATGAGTTTACTCAATCAAGGATTATATATTTTTTGTTAATTTTTTTTTAAGATTTTATGTTATTTAAAATTTAATTTAAAAAAAATAAAGAATAAAAAATTTACTACCTTCATCTTAAAATCAAAAAAAACTGAATAAATAAATTAAAAACTCCTTATAAAAAAATATCTTTTTCATGAATTTCACCACAAACAACACCTTCCTTGAAGAAAGCATTTTCTACGAGCACCGTTATAATTACACCTCTTTTGAGCAATTCCTTATGGTTTTGATCACCGGGATCTCCAATTTCGCCTTTACTCCAGCTCTAATCCTTCTAATCCGCAAGAAATATTACTTTCCGGCCTTTCTCGGCCTGTTCACCGAAATCACATCCTTCATGTACCATTTCATGGAAAGCATCGCATTGAAGAAATTCCTGAATATGGATGAATACCAATGGCATAAATTGGACAATATAGGCTCGATCACTTGTTTTATGAGCCTTGCGGTTTTTTTAATGGACAATAAAAACGCAGAATATGATGCGATTTTGAATTTAATTGCTTTGATTGTGAATCTCATTTTACAAGAAAGTGACCCTTGGAATCTTTTAAATACTGTTATTCCAATATTGTTCTATTTTATAATGATTGGAATTGTGTCATGGAAAAGAAATAGGAGACCTGTTTATAATAATAAAAAGATGCATGTATATGGAACGATTGGAATGATTCCTGCAGTTTTTTGCTTTTATTACGGATTGAATGAGTTCCAAGACTATTTGAGGTTTTTCCATGGATGCTGGCATTTCTTTGTTGGGGTTTCATCATTTTTTATTTGGCAGGTCAAAACGCCTATGGGGGAAGAAACAAATCTCTCGAATTTATTTAATAGAAATATCTACACAGAGGTGAAGTACAATATGGATTGAGAAAGGAAAATTAAATCAATAAAAATTTTTAAAAATTAAGTATTTTTCATTATTCAAGAAATTATAAATTTTTTCGAAATTCACAAAAAAATTAAGAAAGTTAAAAAATTTATGAAAAATCACTATTAATTAATGACAATTTTAATGTTTTTTCAAGTTTGTAACATTAAGAAAGAAAATTAAGACACAATTTTAAAGTTTTTTAAGCTTTTAACCCCCCTTATAAATATAATAATTTAGTTATTTTTCTGGAAATCTGATTGTCTCATTGGGGATTCATTGTTCGTGAAAAGGCTTGAGTTCAATTGATCATAATTATAAGTAATTCCCGCCAAATTGGGCAAATTCTTTGAACTACACAAAGTCTCTTTAATTTCTTTCAAATTGTTTTTATCCACCACATTTAGACTATTAACAACATTGTTCTTTATAATATAAGGCGGTGTAATCTTCAAATTTAACACATTACTCCAATGAACTCCTTTAAAAAAACAATGGTTTTTTATATCATTTATCGCATGAACCCCCAATCTTTTTTCCGAGTCAGAATTCATTAATTTCTTTATAAGATCAATTGCTTCTTTACTAAAATAATCAGGAAAAAAAGGCTTATTTTCCAAAATTAATTTCTCAATCTCCTCAAAATTTCTATTCGGAGCAGTAAAAGGTGGGTACCCAGCTAGCATTTCATACAAAAGAATCCCCATACCCCAAAAATCTACTGCACTGGTATGTCCAGCCTTTGTAAGGACTTCAGGGGCGAGATATTCAATAGTACCGACCATTGTATACGCTTTTTCTTCAGTTTTTTTAGAAAGGCCAAAATCAGTGATTTTTACATGACCTTTTTCTGTTAAAAGTATGTTTTCCGGCTTGATGTCCCTATAAATCACGTGCATTTTCTTGTGAAGGAATTCTATTGCTAGAAGCACCTCTGATAAATAGAATTTAGCACTTTCTTCATTGAATCGTTTAACTTTTCTTAAGAGTTTAAAGAGTTCTCCACCTGCTATATACTCCATTATTAAGTAAATCTTATTAGAAGTTTGAAAAGCATATTTCAAATCAACGATAAAAGGATGTTTTTGTTTAGAAAGTATGTATTTCTCTAATTTGATGTTTTCTGCCAATTTATGTTTGAAAATATCCTTTTTTCTTATTATTTTCATTGCGAAATATTGGGAATTCAAGGTGATTGGATCTTTTTTCACCAATAAAACCTTACCAAAAGCACCTCGACCTATGGATCTTTCGACCATGAAATCGCATAATGAAACATTGCGTTCACCGTTTTGAAGTTTTGAAATCATTGATGCCACCTCATTATTTTTTTGGTTCACTTTACCACTTTTGCGGGCGAGGGGTTTTAAAATGGTGCTTGCATTTTCTGAAGGGACGTTGCTTTGATGAGAATTTGGTGATTTGGATTCACTGAAACAATTGCATAAATGTTGTTGGAGTTTATTTCCCATTTTAATTAACAATATTTTATTATTTGATTCATTAAATTCATTAAATTCATTAAATTTTATCAGTTTTTTTTTTTTTTTTTATTTAAAATCTTTTTTAAATC
>JFJP01018893.1_pt1 | contig 12661 bp, 10 predicted proteins | sample 431651 | NCBI WGS metagenome assembly JFJP01 (sample SAMN02602958, study PRJNA72255) | Microbial mat metagenome, whole genome shotgun sequencing project. | biome: fresh water; feature: sink hole; material: water; isolation source: purple microbial (photo- and chemosynthetic) mats found in... | reverse complement strand
ACCTTCTTAATCCTCAACGGGCCCATGCACCCGAATTAGGTGCATCAAAAGAAACCATTTGCGTTTCATCGAAATGTCGGCATAATAGATGCCGTGACTGAATTTACTTATAGCGTGGTGCGGGAGCAGGATCGATCGCGGGGAGAAGCCTAGTCATGACACGAGAAGAGGGTAGCATGTCGCCATCGGTCAATGTGGCGATTCTGGATGACGATCCGCGTATCGGCATGATCATCCAGTCCTACCTCAAGACGCTCAAGTGCAATACGACCCTGTACACCGATCCCCTGCAATGCCTGGCGGAGATCGAGCAATTTCCCGTGGATATTCTGATCACGGATGTTGACATGCCCGGAATGTCAGGTCTGGATGTGCTTGAGCGGATCAAGAAGACCGCGCCGCACACGGAAGTCATCGTGGTTACCGGGGCCGCCGGGAAGGCAGAGGCTATTCGGGCGCTAAAGCTGGGAGCCTTCGATTTCTTTGAGAAACCGGTGGACCGCCAGGCCATCAGCATGACGGTCAGCCGAACGCTACGTTATCGCCAGATCGGGCAGGAACGGGATATGCTGGCCACGCAGGTGCAAGTCTTTTCCGAGCAGGAGCGGGATCGCAGCGGAGTTTCCGGGCTTGTCAGCCAATCGCCAGCCATGCGCAAGATCATGCATGATGCGGAGCTTGTCGCCAAAGCACCCGGGACGTCGGTCCTGATTACCGGGGAAAGCGGTACCGGCAAGGAGCTTATTGCCCGCGCCATCCATCACGGCAGCACCCGTCGCAACCACCCGTTTGTGGCTATCAATTGCTCGGCCGTTCCGGGGGAGCTTGCCGAATCAACATTGTTCGGGCATGTCAAGGGTTCCTTTACCGGTGCCGTTTCCGAACGCAAGGGATGTTTTGAACTTGCCGATGGGGGAACCCTTTTCCTTGACGAGATCGGCGATATGCCGACGGAGATGCAGGCGAAACTGCTTCGGGTTTTGGAGGATAAGCAAGTCACCCCGGTAGGCGGCTCCAAGTCGCGGCTGGTGAATGTACGCATCCTTTCGGCGACCAACGTCAACATCATCGAGAAGATCGCCAGCCGTAAATTCCGGGCGGATCTCTTTTACCGTCTGGCCGGATTTGCCATTACACTGCCCCCCCTACGAGAGCGCAAGATTGAGATTCCCTATCTTGCCGATCACTTTAATCGACTTTTTTCAAAAGAAATGGGGTTTCCCTGTCCTGCAGTTGATAAAGATGCACTGGATCTGCTGATGGCGTATGATTTTCCTGGAAATATCCGCGAGCTTAGGAACATCATTGAGCGGGCCTTGATCGAATGTCGAGGGGGCACGATTCATGCAGAACATATCCACTGCTGGAGTCTTCCGCCTGATACGCAGGGACGCAAGAGCGAACCTGCGGAGGCGGGGGGGGCGCTGCCTGCAGCGGTTGCCCCGCTGGTCGAATCGGCTCCGCATAACCTCAAGGCGGTGGAGGCCACCGCCATTCGCCGGGCACTTTCCGCCTCGGGCGGGAATGTCGCCGCCGCCGCCCGGATGCTGGGGGTTAATCGCCCCAAGCTCTACCGCATGATGGCAGCGCTTCATATCGATACGCACTGAACGCTCAGCACTGCACGATCCAAAGCGCACGCTTAAACTGTCCATGTGAACACGAACGATGTGTTCATACTGTCCGCATGTGAACACCCTGAACACCTGCGTCGGCCTGATAAGGGCTCTTTATGATTGTTGTATTTACTTCATGATAAAGCGATTATGACACTATTTTAAAGTTGGCACGCAAGCTGCGAATTAATTACCTGTAACGCACAACGGTTAACAGGAAATGAATATGCAGAAAACGGTCCGACTTGGCTCAATGCTGGCCTCCATGATCCTCATGGTGGCCGGGCCGGCACTTGCCGCCAAGCCTGCGATTGCCGAGGATCCCGCTTTCCGTTTGGCCTGGGCCACCTATGTTGCAGAGAACCCCGAGGCACGGAATCACCAGCGCCCCCTATCGGAGTTCCCACCCCCTTCTTCCGAAATACGCGTGCCCGAGGTCGATCAAGTGCCAATGGCGCGCGTAGCAGCTGAAATAAAGGCAGACTCCCCGCAAGCCATCTGCACCCTGGTGCGTGAGCGCATCAGGTACCAGGCAGACAAGACCGATGAATGGCAAACCGGCGAGCAAACGTGGGAACGCAAGACCGGGGATTGCGAGGACTTCGCCGCGACGGTCAGGGATCTTTGCCTTGCACGCGGTTTCAATGCACAGATTGTCATCTTCCATGCTCAAGACCGCAACAGCGCCCATGCCGTGGCGTTCGGGGAGTGGAATGGCATCACCTGGATGTCGAGCAACGGGGGGTATGAGCAGGTTCACAATATCGCAACCGCACAAGAGCGCGTCATCCGTGAGTTCGGATGGTACTATGACCGGGTGGCGATGTACCGCGCCAGCGAAATCGACATGAATATTCTCCCGGCCGCACGATAAGTCTAAAATAAAGCGGATGCCCGTTCTCCCGGTCAACGCAGGGCCAGTATCCGTCTGCCTCACCTCGTGCATCTGCCGCATCTGTCGCAACCGACGGTTCTCCAGAACAAATGCCTTGCAGGAACCTCCCGAATGGCCTATTTTCAGGCTACCAAGGAAACCATGAAGAAAGACGTTATCGAGAACATTGACGCGTTGCATGGCATTGCCGCGCTGCCAGACCATTCCATCGACCTGATCATTGCAGACCCTCCCTATGGACTGGGGAAAGACTACGGCAATGACTCCGACAAGAAACCCGCCAAAGCGTTTCTTGATTGGATGGAGAACTGGCTGTTGCTATCCCTGCCAAAACTTAAAGACACCGGGAGCCTGTACGTTTTCGCAACCTGGCGCTATAGTCCGGAAATCTTCGTGTTTCTCAAGAAACACATGATCATGCTAAACGAGATCATCTGGGATCGCAAGGTGCCAAGCATGGGGGGCTCAACCCGCAAATACTCATCGGTACACGATACCATCGGTTTCTTTGCAAAAACGCCCCGCTATTATTTTGATCTTGATCCGATTCGCATTCCGTATGATGCCGAAACCAAGAAAGCACGAAGTCGTTCTATTTTTGTAGGAAAGAAATGGCTTGAGGTTGGCTGCAACCCGAAGGACTTATGGTCTGTTTCGCGACTGCATCGCATCCATTCCGAGCGTGAGGATCATCCCACGCAGAAACCGCTTGAGATTATAGAAAGAATGGTCAAATCCAGTTGCCCGCCGGGGGGGGTCGTGCTCGACCCGTTTGCCGGCTCTGGAACGACCGTGGATGCCTGCATTCGCAACCACCGGCATTATATTGCGTATGAGATTAACGAGACCTACGTCTCCATCATCAAGTGCCGGGCGGAAAAGGCTGCTGTGCAAGCTTGACAAGTACAGGGCAGCAGGCACAATGCATAGCCATCTTATCAACCACGAGTATGAACCAACCTAACGGAGTCCGCCATGATTCGAGTAAACCCGAATTTCAGCAAGTTGCAAGCATCCTACCTGTTTTCTGATATCGCCAAGCGCGTGGGGGCCTTCCAGGCCGCCCGTCCGGATGTGAAGGTGATCAAGCTGGGCATCGGCGATGTGACGCGGGCCCTTCCACCCGCCTGTGTGGCAGCACTCCACCGCGCCGTCGATGAGATGGCGGGCGACACCACCTTCCGCGGCTACGGTCCCGAACAGGGCTATGACTTCCTGCGCAACGCCATCGCCGTCAACGACTACCAGAGTCGACATGCCGACATCCAGCCGGACGAGATCTTTGTCAGCGACGGGGCCAAATGCGACACCGCCAACATCCAGGAGCTCTTCGCCCAGGACATCACCATTGCCGTCCCCGATCCAGTCTATCCGGTCTACGTCGACACCAATGTCATGGCCGGGCGCACGGGCAAGATGGAGCAGGGTCGCTATGCGGGGCTTGTTTATCTGGAATGTACGCCGGACAACGACTACCTCCCGAAGCTTCCAGAAACGCATGTGGACCTGATCTACCTGTGCTTCCCGAACAATCCAACCGGAGCGACCGCCACGCGCCAGCAGCTTACCGACTGGGTGGCCTATGCCCGCGAGCACAAGGCACTGATCCTGTTCGATGCAGCCTACGAGGCGTTTGTCAGCGATCCGGCATTGCCCCGCAGCATCTACGAGATCGAAGGAGCCCGCGACGTGGCCATCGAGTTCCGCAGCTTCTCGAAAACGGCGGGATTCACCGGGACGCGCTGCGCATTCACCGTGGTTCCAAAGTCCTGCATGGCGTATGATACCGAGGGTCATGCTGTTGCCCTGCATGCGCTCTGGAACCGGCGTCACTGCACCAAGTTCAACGGCGTCTCCTATCCTGTCCAGCGGGCGGCCGAGGCCATCTACAGTCCCGAGGGACGCGAACAAGTCAAGGGGTTGATCACCTATTATATGAAAAACGCGGCATTCATCCGTCAACGGATCCATGATCTGGGCTACCGCGTCAGCGGGGGCGTGAATGCCCCGTATATCTGGATCCACACCCAGACCGACTCATGGACATTCTTTGACCGCCTGCTGACGGAAGCCGGCGTGGTGACCACCCCGGGCAGCGGCTTCGGCGCCTGTGGGCAAGGGCACATCCGCATCAGCGCCTTCAACAGCTTCGAGAAGGTCGAGGAGGCCATGGCACGCATCGGGAAGGTCCTCACGAGCTGATGCTTAAACGCGTCGGTTCCTGCTGCCTTGCCGAAGGTTAATACCCAAGGCATTGGCTCCATTACCTACATCCGTTACGGCGGCGCAGGTAGTGCGGGGAATCGCCCTGTTCGCCGTAGCCGACATGCTCGCCGATCGAGGCGATGCGGCCTTCGAGACAGAACCGGCACATGCCCGCGTTCTCATCCAGGCAGGGCTTACCGTCATAGAGCTGGTAGCCCTCGCGATATTTGGTGTCGGTCAGGTTTGGCATGATAATGTTGGCACCTGCCGCCAGCCCCTGCTCACGGCCTTTCGGGTCGAGCGCCTGTAGCGCGGTGGTAGCGGCAATGTTGACATCCTTCAGGGCGATACGGGTCAGGGCGATCATCGTCAGCCCAAGCTGGAGCTGGCGACGCTTATCAAACGACGACGACGCACTGGCCAGCGGGGTTTGTGAATGCGGGATAAAAGGCCCCATACCGATCATGTCGATGTCATGATCCCGGAAGAAGTTGATGTCGTTGACCAGATCTCGTGCGGTCTGGCCGGGGAGCCCGATCATGACGCCGGTTCCGACTTGGTAATCCAGGTCACGCAGATCCTGCAAGCACTGCAGACGCACATCGTGACGGTGGTCGTCCGGATGCAGGGCGCGGTAAAGTGCCGGATTGGAGGTCTCGATCCGCAGCAGGTAACGTTTCGCACCCGTCGCGCGCCAGCGCTGGAACGTCTCGCGCGACTGTTCGCCGAGCGACAGCGTAACGCCCAGTTCACCATGCGTGGCCTCACTGATCTGGTTGAGCAGCGCCTCGATGCGGTCAACAAACGCCGCCGTCTGGCGTTCGCCCGATTGCAGGACAATCGAGCCGTACTTCTGCTCCCAGGCCCAGCGGGCGGCCGAAAGCACATCGGCATCATCCACCGTGTAGCGCTTGACCTCGCCATTGCTGCGCCGGATGCCGCAGTAGAAGCAGTCCTTCTCGCAGATATTGCTGAACTCGATGATGCCACGATAATATACCTTGTTGCCGACCTGCTCAAGCTTGACGGCGTAAGCCCTGGCATACAGCGAGGCGAGCAACGCCTCGTCACGGGTTTCCAGCCAGGTCATCATCGCTTGTTCGGTCAGGGCATCGTACATCGGGTTACCTCCTGCGGCATGGCGCTGGCCATATTATTCGCCTGCACATTCCTGCACCTCGCGCAGACCGTATTTACGCACGAGGCGCTGCAGATAGGCGCGTTCGATTTCCGCTTGCTTGGCGGCTTGCGACACATTGCCGCCGTGACGTTTGAGCAGGTCGCTGATGTAAGCCAACTCGAATTCCTGGACCAGCTCCTGCTTCACCACCTTGAACGGTCGTTCCGAATTCACCTTGTTGTCCATGCTGCGGGGCTCGGCACTGCTCATGGAGCCCATGTGCAGGAACGAGGCCAGCTCGATCGGATGCTGATCGCTGTGGCTGGCGATTTCCACCAGGTTACGCAGTTCCCGCACGTTTCCTGCCCAGTTATGCCGGGACAATGCCCGTTCGGCGGCGTCAATGGCTGACAGGTGCGGTTTGGCAGCCTCGCCCATGAACTCCTTCAGGAAACGCCTGGCCAGCAGGGGAATGTCATCCTTGCGCTTTCGCAGGGGTGGGATCTCGATGTGCATGACCGACAGGCGAAAAAAAAGATCCTCGCGGAAATGGCCCGCGTTGACTTCCTGCTGGAGCTTCTTGTTGGTGGCACACAGGATCCGCACGTTGATCGGACGCACATTGTTGCTACCGACCCGCTTGATCTCGCGGCGTTCAAGGACACGCAACAATTGCGGCTGCAGTTCCGGGGCCAGATCACCGATCTCATCCAGGAAGACCGTGCCACCGTCCGCCGCCTCGAAAGCCCCGATCCGCTCGGTGATCGCTCCGGTGAAGGCCCCCTTGGTATGACCGAACAATTCGCTGGCGACCAGCTCGCGGGCGAGTGAAGCACAGTCGATCACGATAAACGGTTTGTCCTTGCGCCGGCTATGCTTGTGGATTTCCTCGGCCAGCACCTCCTTGCCCGTGCCGGTCTCCCCCTCAATCAGGATGGTTGAATCGGTCGTGGCATATCGCTCGGCAAGATAGAAGACATGCCGCATGGCCGTGCTTTGCCCATAGAGACGACCGAATTCCGACGCCATGCTAAGGTGGTACTCGGTGGTTTCCTGCAGGGGGCAGAAGACCATCCGCGTGCTGCCCAGTTGGATTTCCGTACCGGTCCCCAAATAGGCGGCCAGGATGCGGATGCCTTGAACATAGGTCCCGTTGGTGCTGCCCAGGTCACGGATGGCATAGCCATCGGGTGTCAGTTCGATCTCGCAGTGCCGACGCGATACCGTCACATCGTTGATCACAAGGTCATTGTGGGCATCAGAGCCCAGCGTAACGCCATCGCTGGTGACGATATATTCCTTGCCGGTCAGCGGACCGCTCACCACCAACAGCTTGCATTTCTGTATCAGCAGCCGACTGCCGTCGGCCGCGACCTTTACAAACAGCGTATGACTGCTGGCCTGATCTTTCATGTACTGTTCCGCCATTCAGCCTCCTGTTTGCGACGTCAGAGCTCCCTGGCCGCTTCACAACCGGCGAGTGCCTTCTCCACGCCTGCACGGCATTGCGCCAGTGCCGTCGATGCAGAAAGTGTTTTTCCACTGCCGCCGCACGTTGTACATTTGCGGGTCAGTTTGCCAGCCCCCTTGCAGGCGGTACATTGGCCAGTCCCGGAACAGATCACACAGCGCCGATCTTCGCGCTTGCCGTCAAACCCTTCCGATGTCGTCACGCCGTTCGAACACTTCCGATTGACGCAGAGACCACTGCCTTTGCACGTTTCGCAAGGGCTCTCAAGCTGGCCGGCGCCCGTGCAGCGCTTGCAATCCACCATCAGCGAGGCCTCGAAGTCCTCCACCGAAGGCATCAACGGACGAACCATCTTGTGATAGGTATCCTGCTGGCCGATATACAAGAGCCCGGCCGCACAGGCCTGCAGGACCATGGCCTGAACCTCGGCATTCGGCGCATGCACCCTGGCCGCGAACAAGGCTCCCAGCCGCTCCACGTTCGGCGTCTGCGTCCGAAGGCTTTTCAGCGCCTTCTCAAGCTTATCAATGGAGGCGGCCTGCAACACCCCCGCCACCAACACCACGAACAATACCAACCATTTCATTCGCATCACGTCCTCCTCTCGGGGCGGGCTAATAGACTAAAGGCCATCGACTGAAGACTACAGACTACAGGCTAAATATCCAAGAACCAATTTCCATGCCCCAAACGATTTTGCAAGCCGAACAAGGCGGGTTCCACCCCGCGGCGGGAGGGCCGGATTCCACGCTGGCTGCGTCGGGCAAGCCGTCGTGCTCACCGCTGCCTTTGCCACGGGCGACTCCCGACGCCTGACGCCCGAGCCTTCAGTCTCTCTTCACTCTGCCAGCTCAACACTCACGCGGTAGTAGGTACGGGTGGCGGGGAGAGGGGCACTGAGGTTCAACGAGCCGCCGGTGCCGTCCTGCGCAGCCACCCCGCTGACCGGCTGCCAGTTCGCGCCCGCGCCCAGCGAAGGGGTTGAAAGCAGACGATAGACCCGCCCGGTCAGGCTATTGACCTGCAGCGTCAGATTGGTCGTGAAACCATCCGTCCCGTTCACGGCAAACACCGAGAAAGGATCCGTCGGATCGGTCCCGGCAATGTATTCCCAGTATAACGGCCATTCCCTGATTGATGCCTCTGGGGATGCCTCCACCGAGCCATAGAACCGGGTCAGCCAGTCAACCGGAGGCGACGATGACGCAAGGGGTTCACCATCCCGCAACTGGGGATAATCCAATCCCTCGTCAATCCGCCAGACCGCAGCAAAATTCCAACCGGCAAATGTCACCTGCTTCCACATCTGTTCCGTCGTCCGCCCCATGGCTCTCCCAGTAGGAAGCGGTTATGGTCGAAGATAGTTGATAACCGATCAAGCCACCCGAGAAAGCATTGGTCGCCACCGCGCCAGCCGCATAGCACCGATTCACCTGCGCCTGGCTTGCATAGCCCACCAGTCCTCCGAAATAGGATCCAGCACCACTGGCAGCAACACTTCCGGTGGAAAAGCTATCCATACAGTCGCTCGCATAGGCCGTTTCGCCAATCAATCCCCCAACACGGGACAAACCCACCACGGAGCATCGGCTAAAACAATTCGATAGACTGCCATCATTATACCCTACAAGACCACCAACCGATGTTTTCCCCGCCACGGAGCCAGAGATTATACCCAGATTCCGGATACTGCCGCTATCGCCAACATAACCAAAGACAGCGACCTCGTTCATCGTCGGTCGATTGACAAAAAGATTGCTGATGACATACCCTTGTCCATCGAACACCCCCGCAAGCCCCTGGGCATGAAGGGTTCCATTATAATCTGCCCCCAACGGCAGCCAGCCCTCGCCGCTATTCCATGGAACGACGCCGAGATCAATATCGGCAATCACAACAAAAGTCGAACCGAGGTGATAGCGTACCTTGTCCAAATGCAAGGCATTGGCGATACGGTAGGGATCCTGCACCGTGCCACTGCCCCCTGCGAAAGCGCCGAAATACGCCATATTAACAGGGCTGGGGAAAAGCCCGGCTTTAAATGCTTTCGCTTTCAAGGTCGAAGGGGCTGACACAGGCACCGATGTCCCCGTGGAGACGGATGGCGACGATGCCGTTGGATCCGCACCGTCGGTCGTGTAGTGGATCAGCGCCCGCCCCGGAGGTACCGCAACTTAGCACCACCGAAACCGCCCCCGTGCCACCATCGGGATTGAACGACGGTTTCGCCACGACGCCAGCGGTGAAGTAGCTGGCGCTGCTGACGGTACTGGGATTCAAACCGACTGACCAGGCCTTTGCGCGGACGGATCCGGGCACAGGCACCGTCACCGACATGCCGGACATGACGAAGGCGTTGGTTTCCGTCGGATCGCTGCCATCCGTGGTATAACGGATCGTGGCACTCGGCGTCGTACTGCTCATCGCCACCTTCACAACCCCGGCCGCGATCGGACCGGACGCCGGATTGAACGTTGGCGTGGCCGTGTTGCCGGCATTTTCATAAAGTGCGCTTCGTACGGTACTCGGGTTCAACCCGCTCTTGAAGACCCTCGCCTTGAGCGTGCCGGGAACGGGAACCATGACGGCACCCCCGCTGCTTACTCCAAGACTGCCTTCCGTTGGTTCCGTAGTATCCGTCGTATAGCGGATGTCCGCCCCTGCCGTTTCACAGGTGACCGTCACGGTGGCACTGCTACCGGCAAACGTGCCTCCATCGGGATTGAAGACAGGGATCGCCACGGATGCGGCATTGGCGTAGGTCCCCGTCTGAATCAAGCTGTCATTCAGATCCGCGCGAAAAGCCCTTGCCTTGAGCGTACCGGGCAACGGCACCAACACCACGACATTCGATGTGCTACCCAAACTCGAAGAGGTCGGCTCGCTGCCATCCGTCGTGTAGCGGATCCAGTCCACGGCAACGGCGCAGGTCACCGTGACCGAGACACTGCTGCCCGCGAACACTCCCCCCGTCGGGCTGAACGTCGGCGTCGCCGCAAGGGCGGCATTCGTATAGGCGACCTCCAGGGGCTCACTCCGGTTCAGATCGCTGCGATAGGCTCTTGCCGTCAGCACACCGGGAATTGGCACATTCACCGCCCCGCCGGAAACAACCCATGCATTCGTTTCCGTCGGATCATTGCCGTTCGTGGTGTAACGGATCGTCGAATTGGTGGTGATACTGCTAAGCACCACCACCAGGTTGGTTCCCGGATACGCACCGGCACCAGGATCCGCCGAGGGGGTATACGCCAGCGGCGCAGGCGTATGGGTCGCCGTGCTCAATGGCGATGGATTCATATACGCCTTCCAAGCGACAACATTCAGCGTCGCCTCGACGGGAACCGCAATCGACCCGCCCTGTGCAACCGTATTGGTCGTCAGATCCGTCGGTGCGGTCCGACCGATCGAGTAATGCATCGTCGCACCCGCCGTGGCGCAGGTTGCTGTCACGGTCACCGACGTACCGGGGAAAGTGCCACTGGCGGGGGTAAGGACAGGGGTGGCCGCATCATCCGCCAAAGCACGCAGGTAGGGATAGCTCTTCCCGGAGTACAACTGCCAGACGTTATTGAAATCCCAGCCGCTGAACGACGCACGCAGCCACATGTTCGATGTCATCAGTCCTGTCCCGAGGTTGCCCGCCGTTGCCGTATACCCGCTCACCTGCATGTCCCAGTAACAGGCGGTCACGACCGGTACTGGCGCAGCGAAACCGATGAGCCCCCCTGTATTGGTTCCCCCTATCATAACCGACGATGCAAAGGAATGGGACAACGATCCACCGGAGGTAAATCCGACCAGACCACCAACGATGCTCGAGCCTGAAATCACACCTCCTCGCACAGCGACGTTCCGCACCGTGCCACCAATGTTAGCACCCACCAACCCACCAACTTGCGAAGACCCCGATACGCTGACCAAGGACTGGCAATTCGAGATGGAACCGTACTCCAGTCGCCCCACCAACGCACCCACAGCCGTATTTCCTGCTATGCTTCCAGACTCTAACGACACATTCCGCACGCTGCCCAAGAGGTATCCGAACAAACCAATATAATTCGCACTGCTCCGGGAAATATGAAGGTTGAATATCCGGTTTGAGCCGCCATCGTAATGAACACACGCAGGCTGATTGACTCCCAAATTACCGATCGGCTCCCAATTGTTTGTAATCGAGGCGATGTCAATATCAACAGTCTGCCGATAATATTTGAAACTGTTGGTGGTTCCCCTGTTATTGCGGATATTGTTCAGTTCTGCGGCCGTACTGATTTGATAAGGATCCCCGGCAGTACCGCTACCGCCAGCGAACAACTGTGCCTTGGCAGATACTGCAGCCAGCAGAAAGGCAAGCACCATGCAACGCTTGGCATTGGCAACGCGTTGCGTCCTGCAAATATCGGTGACGCCCATTTGAGCCTAATTTGTCGCGGTGGCGGTTGGATCAGCGGCGATAGCGGTCTGTGCGCCAGCAGTGGTTTCCCCGTAGAGATCACCATTCCCGGTTGGCTCGATCCAGATGCCTTGGATCCTACGACTGGTCAACTGGCCATACGAGGTCTCTCCAGATTCTGCAGAGCTAATCTGGTAGATTCCGCTGAAAGTCCCGGTAATCTTGTACCGTGAATCGGTCCTTCCTTTCGCTTCGAACGTACCCACAACATCGCCCGGCGTCTCGCCGGTACGGTCACCGCTGGGCGTGGTGACCGAACTCAATGTGCCCTCCCAGACAAACCCGCGATTGTCCGTGAAACTCAGCCGGTTGCCGGTCTGGGCCACCTGCAAGGTATAAACCCAATCACCGCTGGTGGGAGGATCTTCACCATCATCAGTGGCACCACCACTACCACCATCCGATACGGTCGGATCATTCTGATAGACATAGGAATAGCGAATTTGTGCCTCCTCCAGGAACGGAGCATCGCCTTGCAAAGTCAACGTCCATGCTCCCGTATCATAATCAATGGTCCCCGTGCCAATGTACGACGGACCGACCGGCACCAGATTGTAGGTTCCCGAAAGCACACCCGCTCCGTTATCCGTGAACTCGCCAACCGCACCTGCCCCGGTTCCATTCAGGGTAACGGTTATACTGCCGGGTTTCAGCCGCCAGCCAATCAGCCCGACATTCGAAAAGGTGATTACATCCTCGTACACGGTTTGCATCGCCGGTTTGACCGGACCGTTTTGTGTGGGAACACGGTACTCGCTCACGCCAACGGTATCATCAGTCGTCGTCGAATCGCCTGTGCCACCGCTGCTAAGCGAAAAATTGGAGACCAGATGGCGGGATCCGCTACCGCTGCGATAAAGGCCACTGAAGTTGACCCAGCTCATGGAATCGCTCCAGG
>JFJP01058894.1_pt1 | contig 12662 bp, 11 predicted proteins | sample 431651 | NCBI WGS metagenome assembly JFJP01 (sample SAMN02602958, study PRJNA72255) | Microbial mat metagenome, whole genome shotgun sequencing project. | biome: fresh water; feature: sink hole; material: water; isolation source: purple microbial (photo- and chemosynthetic) mats found in... | reverse complement strand
CCTCTGCTAGAGGCAGGGGCACGCTTGAAAATCGGTCAATGTTTCATTTGACTTCAAAGCGGTTCACCCAAAATCAGATGAAGCAGCCCTGTTCTGAATAGTTTGTCTGCTGCGGTTTCGATAGAAAGAAGCCGCGCTGTTTCTCCGTGATGGGCAACTCCAATTTTTTCATAACTTCGAGAAGGTCTTCCCAAACTTTCCTTTTTTCTGAGAGCGACTGGTTGCGTAGCAAATATGCGGGGTGGTATGTGATCATGCACGGGATAGACTGGTACTCGAGCCATTTTCCGCGCATTTTTCCTATCTGCGTGGTGTCGTTGAAAAGCCCTTGAAAAGCCACCGTACCAAGTGCAACCAAAACTCTCGGGCGAATGATTTCGATCTGTTTTTTCAAGAACGGTATGCAGGTCGCCATCTCTTGAGCCGTGGGCTGCCTGTTGCCAGATTTGCCCTGTGGCACATCGGGACGGCATTTGAGGATGTTGGCTATGTAAACTTCGCTTCGTGAAATGTTCATCGCCTCTATCATTTTTGTCAAAAGCTGCCCTGCTTTGCCAACGAAAGGTTCCCCTTGCAAGTCTTCATCTTCACCGGGTGCCTCTCCCACGAACATGAGCGAGGCCTCCAAATTGCCCACGCCAAACACGGTTTGCGTTCTAGAAACTGCTAGGTGTTCGCATCGCCGACATTGTATAACGCTCATGCGCAAAAAATCCGCTTGAGTAGTTTTATCGCCTTCAGGGAGGCTGATTGAAAAAACTGGTGTCGCGGGAAGTTTTACAGGTGTCGTGGGTTTTGGTGTTTCACGCACTCTGGAAAAGCGCGGCTCAGGGTTAGATGTGGGGGCGTCAGGTTTTGCAGGGGCTGTGGGCTTGCTTGCTTCATGCGCCTTGGAAACACGCGACTCAACGATGCGTGTAGGCGCGGCTACCGGAGTTGTGGCTGGGGCAGAGAGGCGGGCACGGGCTTCTGGGGAAAGGCGGATTCGTTTCACGCCCTTTTTTTTCTGCTGTTCCAAATGGTTTGCGAGTGCGGCTTTGGCTTGTTGGGACTCTTCGTTCATGTTTTTAAAATTTCGGCTAACAGTTTTTTGAAATCATCGGGCAAAGGCGCTAAAAATTCCAGCCGTTTCTGCGTTTCTGGATGGATGAAAGAAAGGTGCGCCGCGTGGAGCATCTGGCGTTCGGCGGCGTAGCGCGTGTTTTTTTTCCCATAAACTGAGTCGCCCAAGACTGGGCAGCCGAGCCATGCCATGTGGACACGGATCTGGTGCGTGCGCCCAGTGAGAATTTCACATTCCATGAAAGAAGCGGCAGCACCTTTTTCCACAACGCGGTAAAGTGTCGTGGCCGAACGCCCGCTGGAGACGACGGCCATTTTTTGCCTGTGCAATGGATGGCGACCCACGGGCTGCTCTATTTTGCCGGAAACAATTTTAGGGGCACCAGAGACTAGAGCGCGATAAATCTTTTTAACCTCGCGTCCTTTGAATTGGCGGCAGAGAGACTGGTGAGCCGCATCTGTTTTGGCTACGAGGATGGCGCCGCTGGTATCTTTGTCTAGGCGATGGACTATGCCAGGCCTCTCCACGCCGCCGACACCTGAGAGTTCCCCGCTGCAATGGTGTAGTAACGCGTGAACCAGAGTGCTGCATCGGTGGCCTGGCGCAGGATGGACTACCATGCCAGGCGGCTTATTAACCACTAGCAGGCAAGCGTCTTCGTAAAGGATGTCGAGCGGGACGGCTTCTGGAGTGAGCGGTGACGGTTCGGGCAAAGGTGGATTCAGCGAAACGACATCTCCAATTTTCAGGCGGACGGAAGGTTTTGCGGGGAGACCATTAACGAGGACAAGGCCGTCCCCGATCCAGACCTGCAACCTGGTGCGCGTGATTTCGGGGCATTGCTCGGCCACCCATCGGTCAAGTCGCAGGCCGCTTCCGACATTAACAGTCAAAAGGTGCTTTTGTGGTGAGTTTGTCATGCCGTTTCAAGTTTACAAATGCGCTTTACTCATAGATGGCTGAGACCTGCGAGACGCGAGCGTTCCCAGTATTGATAGGATGTCTGCGTGCCACGCACGGGCGATGTTCCTACAAGACTATCTCTCAGATCATGGGCTGGCCACTGGCACATCTGGCGGTGAAGAGTCGGATGAATTCCCCCCGTTTCCATCCCTAGATGAATCGGGGATTTCCATAGGCATAGGAGGGGCTACTGGCTCGCCCAGCAGCTGGTTCGACACGCCATCAGCAAGTGGTGCCTGTACGACATCGTTCACCGTAGCAGTCAAAGATTGCTCAACGGATTCGCTCAAGCTCTGGCCTATGCTCTCTGCAACATGCGGGGGCAAGTCAGCCATTTGCACGATCACCAAGTTGCCCGCATCGTCTATTGTCATACATTCGCCAGCTAACAGTATTTTTTCGTGGTCTTTGAAAGCCGAACCTTCTCCCGATTTGCCCGATATGCCAGCCTTGAGATTCGGCGCGGGTTCGGTGAGCTGAACTATATCGCACAGGATGGGCTCAGCCAGCTCGACGGGGACTTGCGCGAAGGCTTGGATGCGGTGTATCACGAAAGGCTGCGGGCTGCGTTTATCTGCTTTATCTTTGTCTGCGAAAGACCAGCGCAGCGTCATAAAACGCCCTTTGCCGTGTTCTATTACTGGGGCGTAACGCATGTGGCTCCCTGCTTTTTCCACTATGAGCGTGCTAATGGGCTTGAGCCATTTCCAGAATGCATCGCCTTTGGGCGGTAGGTTCGGAGCGTCATCGCCCATCTGTATTTTTTTGAAAAGTCGCGGGTTCCACGAGATGGGCATCCAGCCCGCAACTGACTCTTGGCGCGGGATGTACCAGACAGCCGCTTCGGGCTTGGGCGGGATAGCCTCCACGCCTGGTAGTTTGTCAAAAGTATAAATATTGAGTTCACCCTCAGGGGCAGACATGCGGATAGACATGCGCTCCAGCTCTCTTGTTTCCATGAAGTCAACTGTCATAGCTGGGTTTCTGTCGAAAGAGCCGAAGAGGTAGCCAGCCTCTGGGCTGTCAGACAAAACTTGGTTGGCATCACCGAACTCTGTTCCCGATGTGGCAAAAATTACGCGCGAGTTGGTGTGCAACCCTGCCACATCCATGCAGACCGTTTCCGGCTTAGTTTCCGAATTAGTTTCAGGTGCTGTTTTGGTTTGGGGGTCTTCGCCATCTTGCGTTGGGGCGGCCTGCTGCAAATCGCTTTTCTTTTTCAGCCCAAATCCAAGCTGGTAGTCAGAACCGTACAACTTCAAGGCCGCGATCTTGCCGTTGCTTTCTGTCTGGAACTCGATTTTGATATATTGCCCCTCGACAGGCGCAAACTTCTTCACAAACATTTTTTTATCCTCAAAAGGAACGCCATTGAACGCCATTTTCCACTGTTTGCTGTCAGACGGGATTTTGGTGGGTGAGGTATAGAGCGAGAAAGTGCCGCGAGCCGAGGCGTTCAAAAAGGCAAACTCGCTCAGCACGCGCCCATCTTTGAGGTGGATGTTAAAAACCGTTTTTCCCCTGCGCAAGGAGTAGTTGAAAGATTCATCCTCCATAGATGCAGCATCTTCTTTCGGCATACTGACAGAGTCCATGTTAGCTTTTTGGTGTGCCGGAGATTTTTCGTCTCTTTCTGACCCGCCGAGTCGGAAGGGTTCGCCGCCAGCCGGATTCACGAATATTACCGTGCAGAAAAGCGGGCGAAGATAGTTGAGGCGGTACTGCCGTGCTGCATCGTAAGTCGAAAGTTGTGGGGCATTTTCTGGCAGATTTGGCGGAGTTTTTGAAGAGGCAGATTTAGTGGAGCTTTTCTTCGTAACCTGCCCTTGGGCGGCGTAAATAAAATCGGTTTGGATGGCCAATGCCATCCAAGCTAGAATGAGAAATAAACGCATTTTCATGGCCAATCAACTCCGTGGGCGTCAAACACCCCTCTTATCTATTTTCGTTCATTTTGAGTGGAACTTTAACACAAAATCTTTCGTAGTACCTTAGACGCGCAACCGGCGGAAAGCAACGAGTTTGTTTTTATCTTTATTTTATCTGGACATTTTTTTGAAACCGCCTCTAATCGTCACCTTTTCGAATGAGCAATACCTCGACAAATTCGTCTGTAACGATGCTGAGACTGGGGCTGCCAAAGGGCAGCTTGCAGGACGCGACGCTATCCCTTTTTTCAAAAGCGGGCTATTCGATCGTGTGCGGGTCGCGGACTTACAAACCTACGATTGACGACCCGTCTATGGAGGTTCGTCTCCTGCGTGCGCAAGAGGTCAGCCGCTATGTAGAGCATGGTTTTTTAGATGCTGGCATTACGGGCAAAGATTGGATCGCCGAGAACGAGTCTCGCGTGCATGTCATCGGGGATCTTCCTTTCAGCAAATCCACATCGGCACCGGCACGCTGGGTGCTGGCTGTTCCGAACGACTCATCCATACACAAGCCCGCAGATTTGCAGGGCAAACGGATAGCCACCGAGGCTGTTAATTTGACCAAACAGTACTTGGCTCGCCACGGCGTGGAGGCCCAAGTAGAATTTTCTTGGGGTGCCACCGAGGTGAAAGTGCCCGAGCTGGTGGATGCCATAGTTGATATCACGGAGACTGGCTCCTCGCTCAAAGCGAACAATTTGAGGATTCTGGATGTAATCATGGAATCCTACCCGCAATTTATAGCTAACCTGAATTCGTGGCAGACGCCGCCTAAGAGGGAAAAGCTAGAGAGCATCATGCTCCTGCTCTCGGGCGCGCTCAACGCACGCACGAAAGTCGGACTAAAAATGAATGTTCCAAAAAATTTCTTGCCAAACCTGCTAAGTCAACTACCGTCATTGAAAAATCCGACCGTCTCTCCGCTAGCAAACGGGGATTGGGTCGCGGTGGAGACGGTGATAGACGAGGCTGTAGTGCGAGAAATAATTCCCAAGCTAAAGAGTTTGGGAGCAGAAGGTATCATCGAGTATCCACTTAACAAGTTGGTTTATTGACATGGGTTCGTTAAAGAAGCGCAGAAAAGAGAAGATCAACAAGCACAAGCGACGCAAGCGGAGACGCGCTAATCGTCATAAGAAGCGTTTGCGTTACAAGGCTTAAAAAGCCTTGGGTTGTTTGCAATCCCTTTTGAACAATTGAATAGGTTCGGCTTTACAGGCTGTCGTCTGATGGGTGGGGTGTGCCCCACCTGTTGGATGGTATTCTTAATCGCCGGACTTGCTGGTTGTCCCGCCCCTAAGAAAGAGGCAAGGCAACAACTACGGACTCCCCCTGCCGCAAGCCAAGGGGAGCTGCCACAAAGTCGCGCCCAAGTCTCAGCACCACTTCCAAAAGATCAGCCCGCTCCACTATCCAAAAAAACGGAGCCACCCAAACTAGACCTAGATGCCAAGTCCGAAAAGCAGGTTGCCGTCCTAAGCAATTATGCGGCGGCCCAGCTTGCCGGAAACCAAGGGGATGCTGACAAGGAGTTGCTGCACATGCAGGCCGTGGTGGACGCAGACCCCAGTCTCACGGAAATCGGTTTACGCCTAGCCAACCAGTACCTTTCACTGAAACAGACGGACAAGGCCATCACTTGCCTACAGTCCCTTTTGGAAAAGAACCCTGAAGATACTAAAATACATCTTCTTTTCGGGTGGGCTTGGCACGAACAGGGCAACACGGAAAAAAAACGCGCATCGTTTTTGCGGGCGATCCAGTGCGACCCGCAAAATGCCATGGCTCATGCCATGCTTTATGACCTCGAAAAGAGTGAAAAAAATACAGGCGCGGCACTCGACAGACTCAAAAAAAGGGCGGGGATTCACGCCGCCCAGAGCGAGTTTTGGCAGGGTGTAGGAGAGGCTTATGCTCGGATTTTGACCGAAACCCAAAAAATGTCTGTGCGCGACATCGCCCGTGAAGTTTCTCCGCTTTTCTGTGTCAGCGCGGAACTTGCGCCAGAAGATTTCCAGTTGCTCATGCGCACAGCCGAGCTGCTCGCGATAGAGAGGAAATTTGATAAAGCCATCGCCCTCTACGAGCGTGGGCTGGAACGCCAGCCTGAAAATAGCGATATACGGTACAAGCTGGCGTTACTGTACCTAGACGCGGGTCACAAGTCGAAGGCGATCGCCATTATAGAAAACATCCTGAAACGCGAACCGGAACGCCACGCCCTCTATTCAGTGCTCGCAGAGCTATACGGCCAAGCGAACGAGCGCAAAAAAATGGTGGCGTGCCTCCGCCAAGCGCAGAAGCACGATGCCGACTTGTCCATGTTAGCGGAAATAGCTATCCGCAACAAAGAGTGGGCACTGGCCGAGGAGTTTCTGACTAAGGCAGCACAGAAGCCTACGGCAGATGTGAGCGTGGCCATCCGCAGGATTCAAGTTCTGCTAATAAAAAATAATGCCGCTCAAGCCAAGCATGCGGTTCTCGCCGCAAGAAAGCGATACCCCCAATCCCCGTTACCTATTTTATTTCAGGCCATGCTTGCTAGGGAGACACAAAAAAACCTCAAGGTGGCCAGCCAGTTTTTGGATGAAGCCGAAGCTTTATGCCAAGTGCCAGGCATGGAGCAGATAAGGTCTGAGATATTTTTTGAAAGAGGCATCCTGCTCGACCAAGGCGGCGACATGCAAGGAGCCGAGAAACAGTTTCAGGCCACCATAGTATTGAACCCTAAGCACCACAGAGCCATGAACTATCTGAGCTACATGTGGGCTGAAAAAAACATCCGCCTGAACGAGGCACTCGCGTGGACACAAAAAGCACTTGAGCTAGATCCCGACAACGGTGCCTATGTGGACACGCTCGGGTGGGTCTATTATCGCCAGGGGAAATATCCCCAAGCACTAGAAAAAATCTTGAAATCTATAGCCATTTCTGGAGACGAGGCGGAGCTTTACATGCACCTCGGTGATGTTTATCAGAAGCTAAATCGCCAAGATGCGGCCATTGACGCATGGAAAAAATCCTACGCGATACAGCCTGACCAAAAAGGTTTGAAGGAACGGTTGCTCCAGCATTTGCCGACCACAAAAAAACATGCGGTGGATGGTGCTAAAAACAAACGGTGACAACTCTACGCCATGCCTGACCCGACGCTGGACGCATTTTTGGATTTCTCGCCTGTTTCACGCGCTTCGCTGGACGCTTTTCCAGAGTGGCGTGAATGGGTTCTTGCTCAAGCCAAGATAGGACACGGCGAACGCAGCTTGTCCAAGATCAAAATAGAGTGGGGAGAATGGAAGCCTCGCGGAGGTGATGGCCGTGCAGCCATGGAAATGCTCAGGCGTTTCAAGCGGCGCGAAATGTTGCGGATCGGGTTCCGCGACTGGTGCGAAGCATCCGCCATGCAGGAGAGCCTCACGGAGCTTTCAAGGCTCGCTTCATTCTGTATAGAGATCACGGCAGACCTGAGTTGGAAAGAGGCTGTAAGCAAGCGCGGTGATCCAGGAACGCCCTTCCTCGTGCTGGGCATGGGCAAGCTGGGCGGCGGAGAGCTGAATTATTCATCCGATGTTGATCTAGTCTTAGTTTACGGGGAAGAGGGGGACGCCACGCCGCGCATGACGCGGCACGAGTGGTTCCAGCAATGGGGGAGGCATTTTGTCTCCTCGTTCGCCGAACGAACTGGCGAGGGGTCTTTATTCCGCATAGATATGCGCCTCCGCCCCGATGGCGATGCTGGGCCGCTGGTGCGTTCGCTAGACGGGTGCGAGAATTACTTTGCAGCTTTCGGGGAAACATGGGAGCGGCTCGCCTACATGAAGGCGAAGAGGGTATCGGGCGACGAGGAACTGGCCTACGAGTTCGGGTTGAGGGTGCAGCCTTTCTGTTACCCGAAAATGATCCCGCCGGAACTGTTGGCAGAAGTTTCGCATGTCAAGAAACGGATAGAGACGGAGTTGCTGGACGGCATCACCCGCGAAACAGATGTAAAGCGCGGCATAGGTGGGATACGCGAGATAGAGTTTATCGTGCAGGTGCAACAGCTCTTGCACGGCGGCTGCCACCCATACTTGCAAGAACGGAGCACTCTCAAAGCCATGACGATGCTGGAGCAGTCTCCATTCATGAAAAAAGAGACCGTGGAAGCGTTGCGTGAAGCATATTTTTTCTGGCGTCGCATCGAGCACCGCATCCAGATGGTGGAAGAAGCACAGACGCACGAAATCCCAGAGAATTATGACGCCCGCTGGAAAATAGCACAGAGCCTCGGTTTCGGGAGCTTGGCCGAGTTCGAAGAGGCGTGCAGGCAGCGGCGTCAAACTGTGCGCCACCATTTCGACGAACTGATCCGCGAAGCGCCGACATCGCCACAACAAAGTCCAAGGGAGCGCGACTTGATGTGGGCGAATCTTTCGCCATCCGGGTTCCGTGTTCTGGAGAACCTCCGCTCCGGCCCTGCTTTCGCAAACATTTCTCCGCGCACGAAAGAGCTTTTCGCACGGCTTGAACCATTGCTTGCTAAAGAAATGGTAGCGCTGGTTTCTCCTGAGGATGTCATGGTGGGGCTCGAAAGATTCGTGGAACGCTACGGCTCGCGCGGACACCTGTACGAAACATGGCTCGGCAGCCCCAAGGCACTTCAGCTCTTGCTGAAACTCTTTGATGCCAGCGTTCTTTTCCGTGACTTGCTAGTGGCGCATCCCGACTGGCTGGAGGAGATATGCCGCGAGGAAGAAATAGATGTTTGCCGCGATGCAAAAACTTACTGGGAGAGCGCACTAAATATCGAAACTGTGGAAAAGCTGAGGCTCTGGCGATGGGAGGAAGGTCTGCGCATTGCGATACAGGATGTCCTTGGGCTTATCACCAACGAGCAGAGGGAAGAGCAACATTCACATTTAGCCGATGCGTGCGTGCGCCGAATCGCGGGCTGGACTAATGCCGATGAGCTGTGCGTCCTCGCGGCAGGAAAATGGGGCGGCAGAGAGCTGGGCTACGGCAGCGACTTGGACATGGTTTTCGTGGGCGGCTGCCAGACTCATGCTTCCAGCATAATTAAAACTCTATCGGAGCGCACGGCTTCAGGGCACTTTTTCAGCGCGGACGCGCGGCTCCGTCCAGAAGGTGATAAAGGGATTCTGACACCATCGCCGGATGCGGTTGTCTCATACTACGAGAGCCGCGCCCAGACATGGGAGTTTTTGGCTTTGGCGAAATACCGCAAGGTGTGTGGGCTGGATGAAATATGGAAGCCGATACAGCAGCAGCTTTTATCTCTATGGAAAGAACGAGGGAAACGCTGGCAGACTTGGCCTGAAGTCATAGCCATGCGTGCGATGGTTGAAAAAGAGAGGGGCAAAGGACAGCCCGTGTGGAGCCAGATCAAAACTGGGTCAGGCGGCATCATGGATGTAGAGTTCGCCGCGCAGTCGTGGCAGATGGGGCGCGGTTTTTGGGAGCCGTCCACACGCCGCGCACTGGATGCTATGTCAGAAGAGTTTCCCATAGAAGCCAAGTCTTTGCTAGACGGGTATGAGGTGCTGCGCCGTGTGGAATCGCTAATGCGCCGCTGGGATTTCGCATCTAGGAACTCGCTTCCGTCCGATGGGGATGAGCAGTGCCGCTTGGCTTTGCGCTACGGCCTCAAGTGGGGCGAGATGCTTGCGGAGTTGGACTCTGTTCGCCAGTCTGTTCGAGCCAGCTATCATTCTGTAATGCGGTCGCTGCAGCATTAACTTCGGCCTCTTTTTTGCTCTTGCCTGTCCCGCGCCCGATCTCTTTCCCGCACCATTCCAGCGATACGATATATTGCCTTGCGTGGTCTGGGCCGTGCATTTCGACCACACTATAAACTGGCGGCGGCAGTGACAGAGACTGGATTTTTTCTTGCAGCCACCCCTTCGGGTTGGTGAGAGTTTCGGCGTTAGAAAACGAGTTCCAAAAAGGAATCATCTCGGTGTCGCAAAAATGCCGACAGACCTCCCAGCCGCCATCAAGGTAGAGTGCTCCCAGAACTGCTTCCATGGCATCGGCCAAGTTTGAAAGCCGCGTCCGTCCGCCGGAACACTCCTCACCCTTTCCGATGAAGAGTTCAGCTCCGAGCCCCATTTTTTCCGCAAGCAAACCCATGGTCTGGCGGTTCACCATCTGCGCACGACGCTGCGTCAGCTCACCCTCCTTGGCCTGCGGGTATAAGCGAAACAGAAACTCCGTGCAAAGCATCTGCAGGACGGCGTCGCCGATAAATTCGAGGCGCTGGTTGTCCGAGCCGTCGCCCCTTGCCTCGTGCCGCAAGGACGAGTGCGTGAGTGCCTCGCGCAGAATAGCGGGGTTTTCAAATGTGTGATGGAGCTGGTTTTCGAACGGCGTCATAGTCTCTTTCTTAGTTTTTAATCCCCACGGAACAAAGCCAGTTCGGATGCGTCAGCATCCTTCCTTTCCATGCGTGAACGGTGCTGGAAGTAGGCGGCAAAATCCGACTCTGGTCGGGCGTTGGATCGTGCGACTTCAAACCAGTCCATATACTCGCCCAGCTCCGCACGGAAGGCATGAGTTTCTTTGGTCAAAAGCTCTGCCCTCTGTATTTTGTCTGCGAAGGCTGCATCCTTCCTGAGCAGCAAGCATGTGAACGCTTCCAGATAAGCCTCGACTACGGGCTGGTAAACGGGGTCGCAGCGTTGGGCCAGTTGCAGAAGGAGCCGCTGCTTCTCTGAGAGCTGGGAAAAAAATTGGCTATCTGGCCTGCCGCTGAAAATCTGGCGTGGCATGAGTAGGCGGACAGCACCCGTCCGCATATCTTTCATAGGCGTGGGAAGGAGGCGAACCAACTCTGCGTGTGAAGATTCCAAGGTGAGGAACTGTTCTGACACAGTGCCGCGCGTGCTTTTCTCCAGAGTGGAGCACCACCATTTTTCGGAGATGGCTGGGTCTTCGCCCCAGAATATAGGCTCCTCTTCTTTTTGCGCAGTAATGTTTGCCAGCCAGTCGGCCAGCCGTCTTTTGTCTTCGGGCGCAAAAACAAGTTCGCGCACGAGCCAGAATGAAAATGATTGTTGGAGGATTCGCTCCAAGTCGTCGTTGGAGGGGTTTTTCCATGATTCCATGGCCGCCAGCGTAGGTGCTTTTTTTCTTCTGGATATACCTTGCACCACTCGACCCCAGTTCCTCTGATCCCATGGCTCAATCAGTGAACCCATGCCGTCCACTATCCAGAACGGGATTTTCGGGAGTATGCCATCGGGCTCTGGATGAGAAAGGCGGCGTGTAGCGAACTCGTAGCAAAACTGTTCAGCGATGGCTGCCTCTATATTGGCTCGATGCAACTCAGACGGGCGGGTTATCCATAGATGGAAAACTAATCGTCCTTGTTTGATTACGGCACTACTCCTGAGCGAAGGAGTAGTGTTGCCCAGTTTGCTTTGGACATGGAAGTGAATGGGTGACTTCCATTTATCGCCGTCCGGCATGAGCGAGTCGAAGCGCCTAGACTTGCTTTCGATCTGGCGAAACCATGTTTCAGCTTCTGCCACATCGGGGCAAAAAACAGAGAGTCGCCCATCCTGCGATGAAAATGAAAAATCTTTCTGGCGTGCTGCTATAGAAAAAGTTTGGCTCACCGAAAAAAACAGGAACAAAGCAGCGCACAAGAAAAGGAGCGGCTTGCCGCCAGCCATCATTCGCTGTGTTTGCCTGCCGCCAGATCGTGCGCCGCCACCTTCGTGCATGTGGTGATATGGTGGTGGCTCACTTGTCGGCTTTTGCCTTTTTCTCGGGGGCGGGTTTGCTTTCGGTGGGCTTTGATTCTGGGGAGGCCGTTTTTGCGGGAGCACCGCTCTCTTGTTTTGCTCCCTTTTTATAGTTTTCGCTTCGGTAGTCTGTGGTATAGAAACCAGACCCTTTGAATATGATTCCCGCGCCACCAGAAAGCAGCCTTTTCACTTTGCCTTTTCCCCATACTTTATTCTGGCATAGGTCTTTGGGGCATGTTTTCAGCGGGGAGTCTTTCATTGACTGAATAGTTTCGAAAGACTTGCCGCATTTCAGGCATTCGTATTCATAAGTTGGCATAGCTAGACTCCTTTTTTCAGTTCAACCCAATTTTGCGTTAGGAAATGCAAAATCTGTGTTTAATAAAAAAGCCATCCTGTTTCCAGAATGGCTTGAATATTTCCGACTGGTTGTTTAGGCGATGGCTTTTACATGCTGACTGACATGTTTTGTCATTTCAAACATGGTCACCGATTTTTTGCCGCCGAAAACCGCTTCAAGATTAGCGTCCGCATTGATCTGCGTTCGCACCTTAGCATCTTGCAGTCCGTTCTTTTTGATGTAGTCCCAAAGACGCTTTGTTATTTCCGTGCGAGGTATCGGTTCGGAACCGACTACTTTAGCCAAGATAGCATCTGGCTGCACTGGTTTCATGAATTTTGGGTTTCCACCCTTCTTTTTCTCTGACATATAATTTCTCCTTAGAGTTTAGATTAACTGGCTTGTTCGCTCTTGAGCTTCGCCCAACGAGCTCTGGTTGCCGCCCCGATCTTTGCTTTGGCTTCCGCACTCATTTTGCGTTTATTTTTGCCTTTGCGCCCGTCCATTTTCTTTTTGGTTCCATAAGAACTGGGTCTCTTTCAGGTTCGCAACGAAATTTGTCTGAGTTTGAGGAAAAAGTAATCCATGTTTGAGATGCCGCAAGTTTTGTAGAGGAC
>JFJP01012321.1_pt1 | contig 12662 bp, 9 predicted proteins | sample 431651 | NCBI WGS metagenome assembly JFJP01 (sample SAMN02602958, study PRJNA72255) | Microbial mat metagenome, whole genome shotgun sequencing project. | biome: fresh water; feature: sink hole; material: water; isolation source: purple microbial (photo- and chemosynthetic) mats found in... | reverse complement strand
CCGACAGGCGCGCTCAAGCCGAAGCGTGAATTTTTGTTGGAGCAGGGCATGACTCCGCAGGAGATTGGCATTCTCAACAGCGGGCGAAAAAAGAGAAAATAGCATGGAGTATTCTGCGGTTTTCTACGGTCTTGCCTGTGCTGTCGTCTGGGGCGCGGGAGATTTTAGCGGCGGGATGGCGGTTAAGCGCACCAACCCCTACGGGGCGGTGATTGCGGCGCATGTCGTCAGCCTGATCATGCTTTTGACTCTGGGAGCCATCACAGGTGAGGCTCTGCCACCGATACGAGATTTATTGTGGGGCTGTGTGGCGGGAGTTGGCGGCGGCATCGGTTTGGCTTTGTTGTACAGCGCGCTTGCATCGGGACAGATGAGCATTGCCTCGCCTGTTTCGGCTTTGGTTGCGGCCGGATTGCCCGTTTTGTTCGGCGCTTTTTCGGAAGGACTGCCGCGGAACAGCACGTTGATTGGGTTTGGTTTGGCGCTGGCGGCGGTCTGGTTGATCTCTGGCGGGGTTGGCGTGAAATTGCAAATTGAAAAAATTTCCCTGCCGCTTTTATCTGGAGTATGTTTTGCGGCATTTTTTATTTTTCTCGACATGGGAAGCGGACAATCCATTTTGTGGCCGCTGGTTGCGACTCGCGTTGCGTCCATCACTAGCCTGTTGAGTTTTTCAATTGTCACCCGCCAGCCGTGGATTCCCACCCGCGACAGTTGGATTCCCATCATTGTCAGCAGTCTGCTCGATTCAGCAGGCAATGCCCTGTACGCCATGTCTGCTCGTATGGGGCGTATGGATGTGGCGGCTGTGCTTGGCTCGCTTTACCCCGGTTCTACTGTTTTGCTGGCATGGTTTATCTTGAAGGAACGCGTTTCGCCGTTACAAATGTTAGGTATTGTGATTGCGCTCGTCGCGATTGTGTTGATTACGTTATAAAAACTGTCGAAAGTCAAAGGTCAAAGGTCGCGCCCTGACTTTTGACCTTTGACCTTATTTTGGAGTGATTATGATCAAACCCGACCGAATCATCACCACTACCTGCCCCTACTGCGGCGTGGGTTGCAATTTGCAATTGCATGTCAAAGATGAGCATATTTTCAAAGTCACCTCGCCATTTGATTCGCCTGTCAATCACGGCAACTTGTGTGTGAAAGGACGTTTTGGCTATGACTATGTTTATCATCCCAAACGGGTGACAACGCCGATGGTGAGAAGGTATTTGCAGGAAGGGGCAAGTGGCAAAGTAACAAGTAATGAGTTGCTGAGAAAAGATGCCCCTGAACTCGGTAACTCGTCACTCGTATCTCGTAACTCGCAACTCGTTACTCCGTGGGATTGGATCGAAACCGATTGGGATACCGCACTCAACATCGTCGCTGACAATCTTACAAAAATTTACAAGCGTGATGGCTCGGATGCGATGGCGGTCTATGCCTGCGCCAAAGCCACCAACGAGGATAATTATCTTTTGCAAAAAATGTACCGTGCCATCTTCCGCACCAACAACGTGGATCATTGCACGCGCTTGTGCCATGCGGGTTCGGTGGTTGCACTGCAACAGGCGGTCGGTTCATCGGCGATGAGCAACACCGCTTCGCAGGTGATTCAAAATGATGTGCTGATTGTCACGGGGTCGAACACCAGCGAAAACCATCCCATCATTGCCTTGCAAATGAAAGAGGCTGTCCGCAAGCATGGCGCAAAGTTGATCGTGGTCGATCCGCGTCGCGTTGAAATGGTGGACTTCGCCGAGATGTGGCTTCCGCTTAAGCCCGGAACCAACGTGCCAGTCTTCTCGGCGATGGCGCATGTGATCGTAAAAGAGGGAATGGTCAATTGGAAGTTTGTAAACAGCCGCACCGAAAACAGCGCCGAGTTTATTGAATCGCTTGAGAAATTTACGCCCGAATACGCCGAGCAAATTTCTGGCGTGCCCGCCGACGACATCCGCAAGGCGGCGCGTCTTTATGCCAACGCAAAGAAAGCCGCAATTTATTGGGGCATGGGTATCTCGCAGCTTTCGCATGGCACCGCCAGCGCAATGGCGCTCATCCACCTTGCATTTCTCACGGGTCACATCGGGCGTGACGGCACGGGACTGAATCCATTGCGCGGACAAAATAATGTGCAGGGCGCGAGTGACATGGGCTGTATGCCGTTTCATTTCCCCGGCTACATGCGCGTGGACGATGATGCCAGCGCCGCCAAATGGGAAAAGACATGGCACATTGAAGCGGGCGGACTTTCGCGCAAACTTGGGCTGACCACCACCGAAATTCTCAGTCACGCGCACGCGGGCGGCGTCCGCGCGTTGTACATCATGGGCGAGAACCCGATGATGTCTGAGCCGAATTTGAACGAAACGCGCAAGCACATGGAACAGCTTGAGTTCCTCGTCTCGCAGGATATTTTTCTCAACGAGTCCGCCGCCTTTGCGGATGTCTTTTTGCCCGCCACTCCATTTGCCGAAAAAGACGGAACATTCTCCAACACCGACCGCCGCGTGCAACGAGTCCGCGCCGCACATGCCCCGCGTGGATTGGCGAGAGTCGACTGGCAAATTATTTGCGACTTAGCCCAGCGGCTCGAATCTCGCCTTGGGCTTGATTCGGCTTATTGGGAGTATTCCCACCCCTCAGAGATTTTGGCCGAGATGGCAAGCGTCAACCCTGATTATGCAGGCGTGACCTACGAACGCATTGATAAACTTGGCTTGATCTACCCCGTGCCTGATCTGAATCACCCGGGCACGCCGACTCTCTTCACGGAAACATTCCCGCGCGGACGAGGAAAATTTCATCCGCTCGATTATGTCCCCGCGATGGAAGCGGTGGATGACGAATATCCATTCATTCTGACTACGGGGCGCGTGTTGGAACATTGGCATGGCGGCTCGATGACTCGCAACTCATCACTCAATGAAGCCTACCCTGAAGCCCGCGTGGAGATTCATCCTGCCGACGCCGACATCCACGGCATTCGAAACGGCGACCCTGTTCGGGTTACGTCCCGACGCGGGGAAGTAGTTTTGCGCGTCACGGTCACAAAGAAGACATCCATTGGCGTGGTTTTCATCCCCTTTCATTTTGCCGAAGCCGCCGCCAATTTATTGACCAACGACGTGCTCGACCCGCAGGCGAAAATTCCAGAGTTCAAAGCCTGCGCGGTGCAGGTTTTCCTCGCGAGGGAAGTTAATCTGCCGAACCCGGATGCGATTGTGAATAGAGGCAGGTATTAAAAATCAGACCTCCGAGGTATTGCCAACTCTCGGAGGTCTTTTCTTTACTGGCTGATCGCCGAAGGATGCGCTGGTAGATTCTCGCAGGTCTTTCGGTATTCTTTATCCGGGAAGAAGCGTTCCCATTCGTTGATGATGAAATTTCGACCAGCGGTGGTGCATGCTTGTTTTTTTAAGTCTTCAATGGAAGTGGGGAAGTAGTACAGTGTGTTGGTGGAGTCAATAATATATACCCAGCGGCTGTCTGGGCTGAAAGCCAGCGAACTGATGTAGCGCTCGGTTCCAAGGTCAAACGGCAGGATTACCGGTTTTGTTGTGGGGTCAAGGCGCAGTTTTTCCAGGTCCCATAGGCGTAAAAGATTTTCGGCGGCTCCGCCAGTATCCCGATTTGCGCCTGAGAATGTCAGTACGAATTTTTCGTCGGGACTGATCTGGCTGGTGGAAATATTTGATTCATGTCCGCGCAACGCAATGGGGATGACCAGCGGGCTTTGGGATATGCCATCGAGAGGAATTGCCTCCACCTTGTAATCTTTCTGGAAACTTCCAGCGATATTCTCTCCTCCGCCTCCCATGCCAAGTACCAGTTTTCCAAAGCCATCGAATGTGGTGACATTCGGACCAATGCCGTAGTACCCGTTCCATGTGGAGAATAGTCCGGCGGGATTGACGCCGTTCATGGTGAAAATTCCAAAGATGAGCAGGTTTCCCTGACTGCTTATGGTTGGCATTTCCAGTTTTGTTTCTCCTGAGTAGATTTTTTCGGGAGAATGGGTTTGGTCTGCATTTGACAAATTCCAGACATCGAATTTGAGCGGCAGGTCGTTATCGTTTTCTTTCTTGTAGCCGACGATCAGATGATTTGAGTCAGGACTGAACCCAACAGAGTTGGCTGGGATGGTGAATGGTTTGCACTCGCGGTTTTCGATAACGCAATTCGCATCCCATAAACTGCCTGGTATGGGAGTTAATACAGCGTAATCATTTTTGGGCATTGAAAGCAACCAGCGACCATTCTGGCTGATCACCGAAGGGTCGGCGGTTTCGATCTCTCCAATTTTTTCGAATCGTTCGCCGTTTTTGGCAGGTAGATTCCAAATCTCTGGATTTTCCAACTTTAAAGTTCCATCGCTCGGGCTATATTCGCCGCTAACTAGAATCACATGCTTCTGGTCTTGCGTAAAAGAAAAATTCACCGGAGAGTAGGGGAGATTGTAGATCTTTTTATTTTCAAGGTCATAAATGAAGGAATTTACAACCTTGATCTCGGAATCGAATTGTTCCTCTTTGAGCATCACCCAACGGCTGTCGGCGCTGAATTGGATCATGCTGTACATGCTGTTGTTCTTGCTGATCACAGCAGACTTTAGACTTCCTTCAGCGGATACTTTGCTCAGGTCAATCAGTTTTACATTTAATGAAAAGGAAAAAATCCCTGATTCGGGAAGTATTCCCGAATCTTGAATATAGACAAGCCAGCGGCTATCGGGGCTGAAGACTGCTATCCCTGGAGTGATTTCCCCTTCAAGCGGATAATATGCATCTGGTATCCCATCTTTCAGGTGCCAGAGGGTGTCGCTCACTGCCATCCATTGGTTGTCGTTGCTGAGCGTAATATAGTTGGTTGTTTTTGCCATGCGGATGTTCGATGAATTCCAGGGATTGATGTTGTTCCAGAAACGCAGTGAGCCGTCGCGTGTGCCTGCTGCGAGCCATTGATTGTCTGCGCTGATTGTAGATACGGTTACGGCATCTTCCAACCCCACAGCCTGCGGATTGTTTTTCAGGTTGAGGAGCAGTTCATTTTGTACATCAGTAGTGGATGTTCCCGGGTCGGGGTTGAGTACGATGGTGTGACTCAGTTCGAGTTGTTGAAAATCAATTCGTTCCCCGTTCTCCGTCAGCATGGATGTTGCGTCTTCTGAGAATCTCACAGTCCCGTTATCGTCAACGAGTAACGGGGTGGATAATTCTACGCCGGGGAATAAATCATTTTGTCTTAAGTCCAGTAATGTGTTCCACGGGTAGCCCGTTTCGTTTTCTGCGGCGCTGATATAAAGCCAGTCTTTGTTGATGAACGAAAAGGCGTTTATGGAACGACCTTTTGTTCCGGCGAGTAGATATGAATATTCCGATTCATTAAATTTCAAAAGTCCAAAATCTTCGCTTGTAGTTCCATAGGTGTCTGGGCTGGAATAACCAACAAACATAAACGTGTTTCCGTCGGGACTAAACTTTGGCGTCCGGTAAACCGTATCTATATTCATATCCAGTTCGATGGTGTATTCCTGCGGAACATTCGTTTTCTTTAGGGGAATCAGCGTGATGTTTGTCCCTTCCCATGCTTTTGTTCCAGATTGGATTGTCATATTGTCATAGTCTGGAACTTGAATCTCCTCGCGTGGGGCATCTCGAAGCAGGATCAACCAGCGGTTGTTCGGGTCAATGAAAATTGATTTGTAGTCGGCGGTGTGTGTGGCTATCAAAGGCACAGGGGGTGTTGAAGGTGCGGCGAGGCTCCACAACAACAATCCTTTTTGAGGATCGTCTGTGACAAGAACTTTTTGGTCTGAGCTGATTGAGGCAAAACTGCCGCTAAAAACAGCCTTTTCCTTCCTGCTGAGATTCTCAGGGTCAATGCGCCAGAGGACTACTTGCTCGGCTTGTTTTTCGAGAACATCGAGGTCGTCTTGTGAATTCGCAAATTCTATTTTGCCGTCGAATTTCAACGGTTCGCGGTTTTCATCTTGTGTGTTGATCTTCCATAATTGGGTTTGTTCTGCGCCATCCATGACAAGCCAGGTTGTCTGTGGGCTTAGGTAAATGTTGGGGTCCCATCTTCCATTCGAATCATTGAGCTTCACCGGGAAGGAGATGTGAAACGGCTGATATGTTGGGTCGTTTAGCAGTTTGCCGAAGTTCCAGATATTTACTTCACCCTCCTCGGCATTGGTGCCGGCCACCAACCATTGATCGTCGCTGGTGAATTCGATTAGCCCGACTTCGTGTTTGAATCCGGGCAACCCAATTCCCGAAACACGTTTGGCTGCCAGTCGCAGTGCCTCTTCCGCGTCAGGTCGTATGGGTTCGTTGGCATCCTGACTGATGCGAATGGCTTCGAGTGCAAGTAACAAGGCGCGCTGCGGAAATTCGTTCAAGGCGCTTTTTGATTCCAAAGCCAGACGTCCCGTGTTTGCGTTGCGCGATTCTGTCTCTGCTGTCTTTTGGGCTTTTTCAGCCTTCAACTGTTCTGTTTCTGCTTTTGCCTGTGCAGTCAACGCGACAGCGGCCTGGCTTTGGGCTTCCTTCGCGCTGACGGTTGCCCGTCCGGCCATCATAAAACCAAAAACGGCAAGCGCGGCTAACGAGATGATGCCCACCACTGAAATGCCGGTTGTGATCCTGCGTGACCTGTCTGCCGCCTGCCGGCTCTTGAATGCAAAATCGCGCTGTAGGTCAGTTGGATGCGGCTCTTTGGATGTGTTCGTGGCAAGTTGAAATTCGGCATCCTGCAAATCCTTGCCGCGCAGGAGGAAACTGCTTTCGTGGTTGTTTCTTTCCCACTCCAATGCCTTCACTTGCAGGCGGCGATGATTTTGCGCCCATTCGTAATCGGTGTGGATTCCTGACAGCAACTTTTGGAGCGCCGCGTTGAAATCATCCTGCTCGCGGAAGAAGATCCAGTTGATGTGTCCCAACTGCCGTGGGGCGTCTTCGCCTTTGACATCGCGCACCACCAGCGGAATTAATCGCTTGCCGTTCTTGATCGCGCATTCGATCTCCTGCGCGCAAATTTTTGAGGCGGCGGAATCAGGGCTGATGAGAAATAAAAAAACATCCGCTTCTTCGATACCCTTCTCGATCTGTTTCCACCAATCTACGCTGGGCGGAATACCTTCCCAATCCACCCAGAAGTCGAGTTCGTTCTTTTGCAGTTCATTCGTCAACTTTTTTGCAAACTCAATGTCTTTGCGCGAATACGAGATAAATGCTTTTGCCATGTTTCATTCCCTTGATTTTCAATAAAGAAGATTGTCTGGTAGTAAAACGATGATATTAAGTAGTCGGTTGAAAGTTTTTAGACACACCTTCGGCTTTTTGGGGGCTTAGCCCCCGAAAGAGCAAGAATGGGCTGTAAAGTTATTTTCGACGAATTACTTGGTATGGATATATTTTACTTTAGAACCCCTGATTGACCATTATCCTCACATAATTCACAAGAATTAAAACGGGAATTCGGATTTATAACCTGTATAATCTAAAGTGTTGATCAAAGCCGCGGAATGTATTGAACGGTTTTATTAACGATTATCACGGAGACATTATGAATAAAATTTTGAAACCGGTCATCTTCATAAGTTTGTTGCTGATCGGAGTTGCGGTCGCTTGTAATTTGCCTTCCGGTACGATTACTGAGACACCTATCTTGACTGCCGTCCCTACAGAAACTGTGACGCCCCTTGCGGATGCTCCCACCGAGGCGATTGCGCTTGCCACAGCCACACCAGAATACGCGCCATTCTGCGACCCGAACGCCGTGAGCGCCGTCTCGTGTGAAATACCAATTGCCAAGGAAAGCAGTTCCTTTTGCACCAAAAAGACTCCTTACAATTTACTTTTTACCAACAAAGGTGTGACCTTTGAATCGCTAACGGAAGGCTTCACTTGTTCAGATGCCGGCGTAAAAGATGGACAGTCCATGGTGACCTGTACAGGTCCAATGGCTTCCACCTTTGCCGTCAAGGTATGCGACCCGTCTTGTGGCATTCCATCCGTTCAGTCAGGCATTACGCAATGCCCGCAGGATTATTATTTTGACAGCGCCCAAGGTTGCTGTTCGACCGAACTTCAGGGAACTCCTCAAAATTGCGTAGTGCTTAAATTAAAAACAACAACCTGCGTGGTAAATTGCAGAGATTATTCCACTAAGTCAGCCTGTTCCAAAAATTCCAATGCCTGTTACTGGGATGAGCTGAACAGCGAATGCCAGGTGAAGAAATAACACGTTCAATACTTATGACCAAACCTTACTCGGTTCCCTTGACAGAAATTCGCCGCGAACTCACGGTTGTGAATTCAAAATTTATTGCCACGCTCGCGCCTGCTTTTTCCATTGACGAGGCGCGGGCGTTCATGGCGCGCATCAGAAAGGAATTTGCAGATGCGTCGCACAATGTCCCCGTTTACATCATCGGTGGCGGGAATACGGTAACGGAATATTTTTCGGATGACGGCGAGCCTGCCGGGACATCGGGTAAGCCCGCGCTGGCTGTCCTACGCGGAAGCGGATTCGGCGACGCGGCATTGGTCATCACCCGCTATTTTGGCGGCACGCTCCTCGGTACTGGCGGATTGGTCAAAGCGTACACCGAATCTGCACAGTTGGTGGTCGCTGCCGTCGGGCGCGGACAGCGGATTTCTGTCCATGTGATCATGCTGGCGATTCCATACAATCTGCTGGAGCGTATCCGTTTATTATCCGCTCGCCATCGCGGCGAAATTCTTGGCGAAGATTTTGCAGGTGATATTACGCTGACGATCCAAATTCCAGTCAGTGATTTTGACGCGTTTCAACTCGGTCTGCGTGAACTATCCGCGGGAAAATTGCAAGCCGAAGTGATCGAAAGCAAAGAAACAATCATGCCGATGTAGCGCGGCGGTTTACTGACTTGGTGAACTTTTGCTCCTTTTACGCAATGAAGCATAACTTGCTATGAACAATGCCTCTGCCGCTAATTTCACGGATTTTCGCTGATTTTTCAGTTCAATTCGCGTGAATTGGCGGAATTCGTGGCTAAGGTTTGGGGACAAACAGTAATCAAATAGCAAGTTATGTGGTACTGCCTTTTTACAATTTCCTCACAATTTATTCATATTTTCCTAACCATGTAAATTTGAAAGATTATAAAATAGCGGGACTATAAAGGAGATAATATGGCTAACGAATCACAAAAAACTACAGCAGTCCAAACCAAAACAAAACTCTGGTTGGACATTATCGTTTTTGTCGCATTTCTGATTACGATGGATCCGCACACCAGCGGCATTGCCATTCATGAATGGTTGAGCCTGGCTATGATCGCAGCGATGACCGTCCACCTGCTCTTGAGTTGGGATTGGATTATGGAGATCAGCGGCCGCTTTCTCGGTAAACTGGGAACACAGAACCGTATCAACTATATTTTGAACTGGCTGTTATTCATTGACGGGACGCTCATCATGATTTCCGGCATTATGATTTCAGAGGTGGCTTTGCCCTTGATGGGCATAAAACTGCCAATGGGATTCGCCTGGCGCAGATTGCATGACATGTCTGCAAATATTGGTTTGTTGCTGCTTGGTCTCCACACGGCTCTGCATTGGGGTTGGATCGTCACCGCGATCAACAAATATCTGGTTCAGCCGATTGTGAAGTTATTTTCTGCAAAACAGAAAAAGGATGCTGCGATATGAAAACAATCGGACGTATTTTAATTATCCTTGCCGTGTTTTCAGTTTTTGCTGGATTAATGGTGGTGGCGGTTAATGCCAGCGGATCAAACACTCCCGCCGCTGACGGCGCTCCCTCGCAGCTTCGACCTGGCGGCGATGGCGCCAGACCCGAAGGCGATGGAAACCGACCTGAGCGCGGTGAGCGGGACGGAGCAGGCGGCTCACGCTGGATGTTTGGTCTGATCAAGAACGTGGGTGTGATGGCAGTCTTGGTGACGATTATTGCATGGCCAAAGAGTATTGCAAAGAAGAAGAAAAAGAAACAGGCTGTGGTAAGTTCAGTAAATGGTAATTCATAATTGAAATACAAAAAATGCGTTCCAGACGGAACGCATTTTTTGTATTTGTAGGGCGGGTTTGTAACCCGCCAAAGCCGTGTGTTTTCGGGAACTGTCAGGCTGGAAGCCTGACCTACGCGGAAACAGGTAATTGAATAATAACCTTCAATCCCCTGCCTTTTTCGCTTTCAGCCCAAATTTTGCCGCCATGCATTTCAACAATTGATTTGGCGATGGCAAGACCCAGACCTGATCCGCCTGCATCGTGGTCGCGGGTGCGGGATGCGTCGGCGCGATAGAAACGATCAAAGAGATGCGCGGCGTCTTCAGGGCTGACGCCCTCGCCGCTGTCTTGAATGGTGATTTCGGCTTTATCTCCAGTTTGTTTTACGCCAATATCCACCCGCCCTTCTTCGTGAGTGTAACGCAGGGCATTATCCAAAATATTCGTCAGCACTTGCGAAAAACGGATCGGGTCAAGATTCGCTTTCAGCATAACAGGACCAGGCTCGAGATTGAGTCCGATGCGCTTCTGGTTGAATGCGACCATGTAATGAGATTGGATATCGCCCAGCAGTTTGCTAATCTCAACGGGTTGAAAATCCACAGAAAGTTCGCCCGCATCCGCGAGTGATAAAGTCCGCAGGTCGTTGACCAGTTGTTCGAGTCTTTCCGCTTCTTCGCGGATGATTTCGAAATTTTCTTTTGAGGGCGGCAGTACGCCGTCATGCACTGCTTCAGCGTGACCGATGATTAGGCTGAGCGGCGTGCGTAATTCGTGGGCAATATCGGCGGTCATTTGTTTGCGAAGGTTAAAGGATTGCGCGAGGTCGTCGTTCATTTTATTGAAGGACGATGCAAGTTCGCCAATTTCATCGCGCGAACGCACTGGCACTTGATGATCAAATTTTCCGTCACCCATTGCGTGCGCGGCTTTTGTCAGTTCACGAATGGGGCGCGAGATGGTGCGCGAAAGGATCGCGCCAAGGATGAACGCAAGAATGATTGTGCCAATGGCGCTGAAAAAAATGGAACTGTTGATGCGCTGGATGAATTGGTCTTCAAGCGGATTTTTATCAGGCGGAGTGTTGAGCAGGAGAATCCCAACCGTTTCATTCCCCACCTGAATTTGGGTGCCCGCTTTGAGTTCTTCCACACCGATAATTTTTGTCGCGGGGTGATCCATGCCTGCAATGATGATTTTCCCGTTTGCATCTGCAATTGAAAAAAACAGCGGACGGTCGCTGCCATTATGATCGCGCTTGAAAGTTTTTTCGATGCCATCCCATGTTTGGTGTTCCTGATAATAATTTGCAAGTTGATCCACGAGATCGGCTTGATACTGGTTGTTGACAAATTTATCAAATTCGCGGTTGGTGGCAATGCGTGTGAATGCGACAATGATTCCCGTGCTAAACAGACTGACCAAAAGGAATGCAAGAATTAATTTGGTGGTGAGTTTCATGTCAGCCTTTGCTCAGGCGATATCCCACGCCGTACACAGTTTCAATGTGGCGCGGGTTACGCGGATCGTCTTCCACTTTTGCGCGCAGGTTTTTGATGTGCGTGTCAATTGTGCGTTCATAGCCTTCGTAGCGCACGCCCTGGATCACATCCAGCAGGTCGAGGCGTGAGAAGACCCGCCCCGGGCTTGCCATAATCGCCGCAAGCAGATCAAACTCGGAGGGCGTCAGATCAACGCTGCGTTCACCGACCAGCACTTCGCGGCTGTCGTGGTCTAAAACAATATCCGCCACTTTGAGGGTTTTTCCCGCAGGTTCAGATTTGCCCGCGCGGCGCAGCACATTTCGTACGCGCGCCATTAATTCGCGCGGCTTGAACGGTTTGACCACGTAGTCGTCTGCGCCGAGTTCCAGCCCGATGATCTTATCGTCATCTTCCACTTTGGCGGTCAGCATGATGATCGGCGTATCGTGTTCTGTGCGGTGAATACGCATGAAATCATAGCCGTTCATCTCTGGCATCATGATGTCGAGGATGATCAGGTCTGGTTTTTCTTTTTGGGCAACAACAAGCGCTTCCTTGCCGTTATAAGCAGTGGCAACACGGTAGCCCTCTTGTGTGAGGTAACTCTCTACAAGTGAGACAAGGCGTTTTTCGTCATCTACGATCAGAATGGTTTGAGGCATGGTTTTTTCTTGGTCAAAGGTTAAAGGTTGAAGTTTATTATTTGGATTATCTCATAAGGTGGGTAGATTGGTGTGTGAAGAAATTATGTAGATTTTCCTATGACTCTGGAGTTGCTGTCGGCTCTTCTGTGGGGATGGTTGTCGGTTCGGGGGTCGGAGTCATGGTTGGCTCAAGGGTTGGGCTGTCGGTGGGGATCATTGTTGGGGTTGCTGTTAATTCTGTGGTTGCGGTTGGGGTGGGCGTGCTGGTTGAAGAATCGGTTGAAACGATAATTCGCACATAGACATACGTGCCAAAGGCTGTGCCGCTGCCGTTTGTGAGGATCCAAAATCCCGTGTAGGTTCCGTCAGCGTCAGGCGCGGTTAATTCCACTGAAATATCGCCTGTTGCATTGGGCGAGACGAATTGATCAATGGCAGTACCGCATAACTTGCTATGAGATCAGTTGGGCGAGAGATTTGCCCAGCGTTGCTCCAATTTAGCAAGTTGAAGACCAGACTGT
>JFJP01007155.1_pt1 | contig 12662 bp, 13 predicted proteins | sample 431651 | NCBI WGS metagenome assembly JFJP01 (sample SAMN02602958, study PRJNA72255) | Microbial mat metagenome, whole genome shotgun sequencing project. | biome: fresh water; feature: sink hole; material: water; isolation source: purple microbial (photo- and chemosynthetic) mats found in... | reverse complement strand
TTCAAGCGCATCAGCGAGATCATGTACCAGGCCGCTGGCCTGTCTTTTAATGACTCCAAGAAGTCGCTGATTCAGTCGCGTCTGGCAACACGCATCCAGCGCCTGGGGCTGGGCAGTTTTGGCGACTACATCGCGCTGCTTGACGATGAGACACAGGCTGCCGAGTTCCAGATGGCGGTTGACCTGCTGACCACCAACGAAACCTACTTTTTTCGCGAACCCAAGCACTACGAGTTGCTTGAGCAAGAACTGACCGCCCGCAAAAGCCGTGCGCCACTCGCCATCTGGAGTGCCGCCGCCTCGTTTGGCGACGAGGCCTACAGCACCGCCATGTTGTTGTCGGACATGCAGACGCAGGGGCGTATTGGGCCGGACTGGACGATTTTGGGTACCGATATCAGCCACCGGGTGCTGCTCAGCGCCAAAGAGGCGGTGTACCCGACAGACCGCCTGCGCGCAGTGTCGCCTGAGCGCCTGCGCCGCTATTGCCTGCGTGGTGAAGGTGACTCTGAAGGCCAAATCCTGATGCAGGACAAAATTCGCCAGCGCGTACAGTTCGGCCGGCTCAATCTGTGTCAGGCGATCGACGGGATCGGTATGTTTGACGTGATCTTTTTGCGCAACGTACTGATTTACTTTGATATTCCGACCAAGATCGAGGTGGTTGACCGGGTGCTGACCGCCTTGAAACCGGGTGGCCTGTTCTTTTTGGGCACGGCAGAGGGCCGGGTGGCCTGCAAGACACCGCTACAGACCGTGCAGCCCGGTGCTTTTTGCAAGCCGGCCTGATGGAAGTGACGCACAGTGGCAACTTTTGAACTGATGCCCGGCGATGTGGCGCTGGGCTACGCCGGTGACCAGCTCAAGACCCTGTTGGGCTCCTGTGTCAGTGTCATCCTGACCGATCCGCGCCGAACCATCGGTGTCATGTGCCACATCGTGCATGTGGGCCACCCCAACGCCGCCAACAGAAACAACACCGCCTATGGCTCGGTAGCCATGGCCGACATGGTGCGCCGCCTGTATGCCGTGGGTTTTGCGCCACGCAGCTGCGAGGCCTATGTAGTGGGCGGCGGCAACATGTTTCCCAAACTTTTCACCCACCACCATGTCGGTGCCAGCAATGTGGATTGGGCGCTGGGCTACCTGGAACATCACAAAATACGCATCCTCAAAAAGGATTTGGGCGGTGCCGGTTATCGCAAGTTGCAGTGGACGGTTGGGCCAGCAGAGCCCACCGTGGAAACAATATCTTCGAATTAAAAGGACAAGCCATGGTGGTCAAAGTATTTGTGGTTGATGATTCGGCCGTAGTGCGACAGGCGCTGGCACACATGTTGGCCGGCAACCCCGAGGTTGAGCTGATCGGTAGTGCGCCCAACCCATTGCTGGCCATGGAAGCCATCCGCAAAAACCCGCCCGACGTGTTGCTGCTGGACATCGAGATGCCCGGCATGGACGGTCTGACCTTTTTGCGGCAGATCATGGCGGGCACGCCGATTCCGACGGTGATTTGCTCCACCCTGTCCACCGAAGGCAGCCGGGTGGCGCTGGATGCCCTCAGCGCGGGTGCCGTGGCCGTGCTGGCCAAGCCCAAGCTGGGTTTAAAACAACACCTGGATGATTCGCGTCACGAGATGATCCAGACCCTCAAGACCGCAGCCAGGTCCAAACCCCGGGCCAAAGGCGCTATGCCTTCTATAGCTCCTAGAGCAGCACCAACGGGCACTACAGCCCAAAATGCTCGTACACCCGTGCTCAGTGGCATCCACGCCTTTGCCATGAACAAACCGGTGGTGATTGGCAGCTCAACCGGCGGCACACAGGCGCTTGAACTGGTGCTAACCAGTTTGCCGGCCGATGCCCCCGGCATTGCCATCACCCAGCACATGCCGGAGAAATTTACCGCCATGTATGCCCAGCGGCTCGACGGCATTTGCGCCATGAACGTGCGTGAAGCCAAAGACGGTGACCGGCTAGAACGCGGTGTGGCCCTGATCGCGCCCGGCGGGCGCCACATGCAACTACAGAAAATGAATGGCCAATATTACGTCAAGGTGATCGACGGCCCGCCTGTGAACCGCCACAAGCCTTCGGTCGACGTGCTGTTCAAATCAGCCGCAGAATGTGCCGGGCGTGATGTGTTGGGCATCATCATGACCGGCATGGGCGACGACGGCGCGCGTGGCATGAAAACCATGCACGACGGCGGTGCCCGCACCATTGCCCAAAATGAAGAAACCTGCGTGGTGTTTGGCATGCCCAAAGAGGCCATCAAATTGCAGGCCGTCGACGACATTCTGCCCCTGGAAAGCATGGCGCGGGCCATTTTGCAGTTTGACTCGCGGGCCTGAGTCGATATCAGGCGACATGCGCTGCCCACTTGGGCGCGTTCAAATGCGGAATCCGGCTGAACTTTCGTCGCCACCAGGATTCAAACGGGCGCAGGCCGCGTAAACAAAATGCCCTGTTCAAAGGAATCGCCATGAAAAACACACTTTTGTTAATTGCCTCGGTTTTGTTTTGTGGTGCTAGTCTGGCCCAGGAAGTCGGGCGCGTGATCTCGGCAACGCCGGTGATCCAGCAGATTGGTCAGCCCCGCAACATCTGCACCACCGAGCAAGTGCTTGTGCAGCCGCCAAAATCTGGTGCCGGGGCGCTGATGGGTGCCTTGGCCGGGGGAGCCGTGGGCCATGCTGTGGGTGGCGGCTCGGGTAGGGCGGCAGCCACCATGATCGGTATCATGGGGGGCGCGATCATGGGCGACAGCATCGAGGGGTCTCCCATGGCACAGGCGCAGAACGTGCAGCACTGTAGCGTTCAAACCTTTTATGAAAACCGTGCTGTGGCCTACGATGTCGTCTACGAATATTCGGGCAAGCAATATGCAGTGCAAATGCCAAACGACCCCGGGCCTGAGGTTCAACTGCAAATCGCCCCTGTGGGGGCCATCACCCCGCACTTGGCATCTGTCAACACTTATCCGCAAGCGGTCAACCCGCAGCCCATCACCCTGATGAACGTGCAGCCGGTCTATCCGATGTACGACCAGCCGCTGTATTACCCGCCGGTCCAGCTGAATTTTGGTTTTCGATACTCGGGTCGCCACAGCGGGCATCGTCACTGGCGCTGACTGGCGTTGGTGTCTAATCCGGGATCACCGCATTGATGACCGCACCGGCGGCCTTGACACCGGTCTTGACCACGGTTGCGGTCACTGATACGGCGGCATCCGCCACCGTCAGGACAGCGCAGCCGCCGATCATCAGCACGGCCATCAGGCGTACCAAGGTTTTGATAATTCTTTTCATCCTGGAATCCTCGTAGTCAGTGGGACGCGTCCGCATCGGCTGCTGGCAGCACGTCAGGATAACACTTGGGTAGCGCTGGGTGGGTTGAAAGCCGCAGTTCCAAATGGCTCTGCGCAGGTGAAACCAGGCGCGGGGCTGAGGCATCCAGGCTCGGTACAGGTGCCAAAACAGTGTCCACAATTATCCTTGATTCCATATTCCATTTCTAAATTACCACTTCCAGCGCCAGCAGCTCGGCCACCGTTTGACGGCGGCGAATCAGCCGGGGTGCACCGGCTTCGATCAGCACCTCGGCAATCAGTGGGCGGGTGTTGTAGTTGGATGACATCGACGCGCCATAGGCCCCGGTGTCGTGCAACACCAGCAAGTCACCCACCTGTGCCGGTGGCAAGTTGCGTTGCTGCACCACCCCGCCCTCGCCTTGCGTGAACACATCGCCCGACTCGCACAACGGGCCGCCAACCACGCTGGGCTGTAGCGCGCCGATGACCGGCGAGCCGTTGTGGTGAATCAGTTCCATGCCATGAAAGCTGCCATACATGCTGGGGCGCATCAGGTCGCTGAAACCGGCATCGACCATGACAAACGGGTTGGTGCCCATTTGCTTGGTGGCGCGCACCTCGGTCACCAGTACGCCACTTTCAGCCACCAGGTAGCGGCCTGGCTCGATTTCCAGCGTGACGGCATGACCCAGCAATGTGGCAATCTGCTGACGGGCACCGTCCCACAGCTCAAAATAGTGTTGCGTGTCGATCGACAGTTCACCCGCGCGATACGGAATCGACAAGCCACCGCCGGCTGAAATCGACCGCAAGTCCATGCCCTGGGCCTTGACCACCGCTACCAAGGCCACCATGGCACCGCACACTTCTTGCAGATGGTGGTAGTCGACGCCCGAGCCAATGTGCATGTGCAGCCCCAGCAGTTTTAGGCCCCTGGATCGCACGCGCGCCAGCGCTTCGGGCAGGTCGGTGTGCCAGATGCCGTGTTTGCTTTGTTCACCGCCGGTGTTGGTCTTGTTGCTGTGGCCGTGGCCAAAACCGGGGTTGATGCGCAGCCATACTGGGTGGCCGGGGCTGACCACAACCAATTGGTCGAGCATGTCGATCGAGCCGCAGTTGACTGGCACAGCCAGCTCGGCCACCCGCGCCAGCGTGGCGCGGTCCAGCAGGTCGGCGGTAAAAACGATCTCGGCATGGCCGTTGTGCAGTCCAGGTGCAAAGCCCGCGGCCAGCGCGCGCTCAATTTCGCCGAGCGACACCGAGTCCACCTGCACCCCCAGGTGCCGCATCAGCCGCAGGATGTGGGTGTTGGAATTGGCTTTTTGGGCAAAACGAATCACGTCAAACTGGCGCAGAGTGGCAACTTGACGCTCAATGGTGGCAGCGTCATACACCCACAGGGGGGTGCCGTGGGTTTGGGCCAGTGCGGCCAGGGTCGTGGGGGTAAATGGGTTCATAACGGGATCATGCCCAGATCCAACGATTCAAACAATAGCAATAAGTTTTACATTCGATTCACTGTTGATATAGTTAACCCATGAATTCCAGCCTACAAGCCCCTGCCCTCACCCACCGCCAGTTGGCCATGTTTCGCGCCATCATGCTGCATGGCAACCTGGGCCGTGCGGCAGATGCCACGGCATCCAGCCAGCCCACGCTAAGCCGCGAACTGGCACGGCTGGAGCAACTGCTGGACTTTGATTTGTTTGACCGGGTGCGCGGGCGGCTGCGTCCCACGCAACGTGCACTGGCGCTGATGCAAGAGGTCGAGCGCTCGTTTGTCGGGCTCGACCAGATCGCCACGCGTGCCCTTGAACTGCGCCAGCAGACCGGTGGGCGCTTGCGGCTGGCCTGCCTGCCGGCGCTGGCGCATGCACTGGTGCCGCCGGCCCTGGTGCAACTGGCCCGCGTTTTGCCACAGGCGACGGTCAGCGTGCATCCGCAAGAATCACCCTGGCTGGAGCAAGCCATGAGTGAGCAGCGTTTTGATGTCGGTTTGAGCGAAACCAGCGAAGCGCCCGTGGGTGTCACGCTACGGCCGCTGTTGCAGGTGAACGAAGTGGCGGTGCTGCCCCGTGAACACACCCTGTGTCGCAAAGCTGTGCTGCAACCGCAAGACTTTGAAGGCGAGCGTTTTGTCAGTCTTGCCGAAGGCGACCCCTACCGCGCCGCCATCGACCAGATGTTTGCCCACGCCGAGGTCAAGCGTCAAACCTGGCTGGAAACCGCCAGCGCCGTGGCCGTGTGCGCCATGGTGCGACAGGGCCTGGGTGTGGCCATCGTCAACCCATTGACCGCGCTGGCGCTGGCCGGGCCTGATCTGTTGGTGCGAGCACTGAGCGTGCAGATTGCGTTTCGGGTCAGCTTGCTGTTGCCGGACGTGGCAGCACCACATCCGCTGCGCGATGCTTTGACAGATGCCCTGGTGGCCTCGGCACGGTCTATGACCGATACCAGGTTACTCTCAAATGAATAGTGGCTTGCGCTTGCTGCTAATGGGCTACAGGCCAAAATAGCATAAAAAGCGACCCATCCACATGCTGCAGCGACCCGGCCAGACCTGATTCATAAAGAACTACCCCGGTGCTGCGTACTTGCCCCAGCGTGTGCTTGCTGGCGGTATTGACCGAAAGCGGGCCGGCTATGGGCGACTGAGCTGTAGACGTGTGCATGGTGCAACGCCTTGAAGGGCGTGGCATACGGCAAATAACTGTACATACATGACTTTACACGGTTGCTTATAGCGAGCCGCCTGACAGCAAAAAAAGCCGAACCGGTGAGGGTTCGGGCTCAAAAAGGTAGCTTGGAGGCATGGTCTACTTGCGCGCCAATGGCGCGGCCAGATGCGGCCCAGGGCAACAGTCCCTTCTTGACCTTGATGCCCTGCGCTTTGGCCTGGTCTTCGGTCAGGCCGACCCAGGCCACTTCGGGGTCGGTGTAGGCCACGCTGGGGATGACGCGGGCGTTGAAGGCTGCGCTGGCCTTGTCGTCGGCGATCTTCTTGCCGTTGGGCGTGCGGCCGACGGCTTGAAGCACCAGGTCGCAGGTTTGCGGCTCGGGCACCTGAATGCCGTCATTTTGCTGTGGCGTATGACCGGCATCACCTTGACCGAGGTAGGCAACCTTAGTCCAGCCACAGGTCAGCCCCCACCTGCCCAGGCGACAACAACCAGTCAGTGCCATTGGCCTGACGGCGGTACACCTCAAACGACTTGCCATGCGGATCGACCAAAACAAATTCCTCAAGCTCAGGGATTTTCCGATAGCTGGTGAATTTGTCGCCTTTGTCAAAGGTAGCGGTGTTGGGCGACACCACCTCGACAATCAGCTTGGGGTGCTGCATTTCCAAAGAGGCAATCAGGTCGCCAGCGTGGCAAGTCACAAAGACATCCGGGTAAAACAGGTCGCCCGTGGCTTGCACATGGATTTTCATGTCGGCCAGAAAAACCTGGCAGCGCGTGCCTTTGAGGTGTTGCCGAATTTCTAAAAAAATATTGCCAGCCACCGCCACATGCTCCCGCTGCGCCCCACCCATGGCGAACACGCGGAACACCTCGCCGCCAAAAAACTCATGCCGCTCAGGCTCGTCGATCTCCCAAGCTGAAAACTCGGAAGCAGTCATTCGCTGGATGGGTTGTGGCACACCCATTCGACAATTATTGCACTGTTAGCTTTTTAGCTGCCACGGCTGGCTATGGTGGGATCCAACTCCTGTCGGCGTCATGAAAAGGCACCTATCCTTTTGAGTGGATGGATTCGTTCGCGATGACAGCCTAATTTTGTGAAGGTGGGCAGATCACTGATGACATTCAGCCGCTGTCAGTCAGCAATCAGTCTTGATGAGTTCAACTTGTCCACCAGCCTACTGTGCCTTTTTGGATTAGATGGTTCCAATGATTGATGGGTCTGAGCAGGTGATGGCCGGCTCAGTATCGCCTCAGCACCACGCAATCACCAACAACCGGACTTTGCAGACTCTGACTGCCGCGACGGTCGACGCTACCCGCAGAGGCGAAAAAAAATTCTGGCTCAGTGGTATTTTCGAGTAGCCTTGAGATTCAACGGTACGAAGCTTCTTCGATCCAGCCATTTTGTGTTTGGTATTTTGGCGGGGTCGCTGAAGTCGAGTCTGGAGATACCGCCCCAATGGCCGAAATTGATGCCCCGACCTTTGCCGCAGAGTGCCGGGTTTGTGCGTCAATCTTGCCTGAAACCAGGCCCGCGCTGCAGTCGCCGCCATCCAACACCCTCACTTCTTCAGCGCGGTCTTCCAGTCGTGAAAGACGTCAATGTCAAAACCGTCGGGGTAGTTCAGCAGGCCGGGCTTAAAGCCCTTCTTGTTTTTTTCACCGTATTGCCAGATGATTTCCTTGGTTTTGCGGTCTACCACAATCACGCGGTCGTTCAGGTCATCGACGATCAAAATATCACCGGTGTCGGGCAACTCGCGGGCAATCGAGCAGTGGTCAAGGGCCTTGTCACCGTCCTTGTGAAAATACTCCCAGGTGATCTTGCGCGTGGCGGGGTCAAAAATCACCACGCGCCCGGGTTTCCAGAAATCAGCCACGATGACCTGTTTGCCGTCTACCGTGGGAAAGGCATCGGAGGGGTAACGCATGTTGGGGGCCTTGACGCTCCATAACACCTTGCCCTCGCGGGTGATGCGCGAAATCCAGGCATCGGTGATCTCGGTGACCAGAATGTCGCCGTTGTCCAGCGGCGTGGCACCGTTGGCGTGGGCAAACTGGTGTGGCGGGTTGTGTTTGCAGACCCCGGGTGTGCCCCATTGGGTTGTGACTTCATTGGTCTTGGGGTCAATGATCAGGATGCGGCAGTTGCGGATGTCGGCGGTGATGAATTGACCGTCCGCCAGCAGATGCGCGTCGTCCGGGTAGTTCAGCATGTTTTTGCCGCTGCCCCGGTGGTCGGGCGTGCCATAAGTCCAGGTCAGGGCGCGTTGGCGGTAGTCGACGATGTGCACGTCAAAGTTGTCTTCTTCGCTCACGGCCAGCAGCGTACCGTCGGCAGAAAAATTCACGTCTTCGTTGCCACGGTAAACCGCCAGGCTGGGTGAGGGGAACTCCCAGACGATGGATTTGTCGGGGGCGACCTCAATCAGCCGGTTGTTGCGCCTATCCGCAATCACGATCGGGTAGGGCAGCGGCTTGCCCCAGGATGGCACCGGATTTTTGCGGTTGCCGGTGACCGGTGGAATGGGCGGCAAGGTGACACCGCTTGAGACGATGCCCGCGCCGGTCATCTCTGCGGTGACCTTGACGGGAATGGCGACGGGTGCTTTGGCCGGTTTGGCAGTCGTCGCTGCGGGCGCACTGGCACCGGACGCTGGCGGAGTCTGGGCATAGGCGCTTAGCAGACAGGGCAACGAGGCCAAAAACGTGAGCAGTGGTCTTGACGCCAGAGAGGTGTGTGTGTTGGGCATGAAAATCCTGTGATTGCTATTGAAAATGTAGCTGCATTCGCTCGCCATTATTGGACTGAGGTCGCAAAATCCTGTTGATTTGCGGCAAAAGACAGGCAAATTTTAGAGCCTGGCTAAAGACTCTCGAAAATCGGACGCTGAAACAGCGGGTTGACCGCGCGCATGTTGTCGGCAAACTGTTTGCGGTAGCTGGCGAGCTGCTCGACCGAGAGTTCCTGCGGCTGTTTCATCACCAGCCACACCACGCCCTCGGTGCAGGGGGTGGTGGTCAGTGAGCCGGTGTAGCGGTAATAACCCAGTTGTAGTGGCAGCAATTGCCGTGCGTTCACCGTCACATCGGGGTGTTTGTGGTCACCATCGACACGGGTCGGAATCAGTGGCAGCAATTGATCGAGCAGCGGGTTTTTCGCGCCCAGGCGAAACGGCACCACGATGGACAGCAACTGCCCCGCGCCGCTTTTGTGCAGGATGTGCGCGGCAAAGGGAAAGTTTTCACCCTTGATCTGGTCGCCACCGGGGGTGTGAAAGTGGAACTGCTGCAGCGTGTAGCGTTCTTTGCCAATCAACAACTGGCCGCTGTGGTCAAAACGCACCCGCACCGTGTGGCCGTCGTTGGCCAGTCGCAGTGGTGCAGCGCGGTAGTCGGGCACCATGGCGGGCAGTTTTTGCGCCAGCACCGCCTCGGGTGTGATGTTGATGGGCGACTGGCGTTGACCCGTTTCACACAGACCAGCCTGGCAGGTGGCACTGCTCAGAGACAGGGCCAGGACAGTCAAAACATTTTTCATGGTGGGCTGGGGTTTTGGCCTTGGCTTACTGCCCGGTGCTCATGGTGAAACTGCGGCTAAATACTTTGCCATCGATGCTGCCGCTCAGGTTGATCTGGTAACTGGTGTTGGCCGACAGTGCGCTGTTAGGCACCAAAAATACCTCGTTGGCCTGCAGTTTTCGCTGGGGGTCATTGGCTTGGGTCAACATTGTGGTCGGCACGCTGACACTGCCGGCGCTGAGGCTGCCCGATGTCAGTGTCAGCACCTGCCCGGCATCGACCTTCAGGTAAATCGGCGGGCCCATGGTCTGACTGGCGCTGGTCAGGGCCGGAAACGGGTTGGGGCTTTCATTGGCGGGGATGAATGTGCTGGGGATGTTGCTACTGCCCTCGCAGGGATAGGTGGCCAGATTGCCGGTGCCCAGCTTGACCCGCTGGGACTCGCCCTGGTAGCCATTGAGCGAGCCAAAACGGTATTCCTGGCGCCGGTTGGTGCCATCGGAGGCCGTTTGAATATCAGCGCCAAACCCCACATCGGCACCGTCAAACATGGCCCCCATCAGGTGGTAAACCGTGTTGAGCAGGCCCAGCATCGAGGCCGAACCCCGCTGCTCCAGACTCGGCAATGCGGGTGGGCTGCGCACATCGTAGGTCCAGACCGTCGAGGCCAGAATCTCGGCCACCTGCGTGCCGTAACCCTGGCGCTGCGCCCGGTCGGCTGGTGCGTAGCCGGTGAAAAACGGGTCGGCGTTGACCGTCTCGTAGTGGCTCAGGATGGCACTACCTGCGGCCAGCGAGATGCTGGTGAGGTAGCGCGCATGGGCCTGGGCAGCAGCATCGAGCCGGACGTTTTGCCTGAGGGCGCCAAAGCCACATAACACGCGCGCTTGCTGCAAGGTGGTCCAGCCGCCGAGTTCGGCCGAGTTGGCGGCATAAGTGGCGGCCGCAATCACCACGCTGACCGACGGCAGATTGGCAGACGTGGTGCTACTGGAACTGGGCGCAGGTGATGACGACCCGCCACCACCGCCGCAGGCGGCCAGCAACAGTGTCAGGGCAAGGGGAAGGAAAAATTTGGCGAGCATGGTGCAGCGTCGGGGTTGGGTGCAGAGGATAACGTCTTGAAGCGGGCAAAATCAGACTCTTTCCAGATTGTTACCAATTGTTACCATGACTGATGACGCTGTCTCCGCCTTATCGACCGACCCTTTGACAGACGAAGATTTTGCAGCTCTGGATGCCATTCTGGATGACTTGCGTACCCGCGACGACGAAATCCCGCAGTGGGAATTTTGTGAAGGTTTTCTGGCCGCGCTGGTTTGCTGCCGCCGGGTGATGGCGCCGGCGGAGTATCTGCCGGTGCTGCTGGGCATCGACCCCGATGAGGCGGCACCGCCCGGCGTGTTTGCTGATGAAGACCAGTTTCAGCGTTTCACGTCGCTGTGGCTGCGGCGCTGGTTTGAGGTGGCCACGGCGCTGCAGGCGGACGTTGCGTCTTTCGACGATGAGCGGGCCTACCAGCCCGAGGTGATGGACCTGCGCGCTGCGATTTCCACCCTGACACCCGAGCAACGCGTCGACATGGGCGGCGCGCCGGTGCCCTCGTTTGGCCAGATCTGGGCCATCGGCTTCATGTATGCGGTGGAAAGCTGGCCCGAGGAGTGGGCCGAACCGCGCGACCGCGAAGCCGCCAAAATGGTTGACGCGGCGCTGCAATGCATGGTGGCGCTGACCGAGGACGATACCCATCCTTTGACGGTCCCCGGCAGCGACGAGGGCGGTGAGCCGTCCATGAGCCAGCAGCGACTGAACGATTTTGCCAATGCCATCTGGGCGGTGTATGACCTGAGTGACATCTGGCGCAGCCTGGGCCCACGGGTTGACATCGTGCGCCGTGTCGCTACGCCAGGGCGCAATGACCCGTGTTCTTGTGGTAGCGGGAAAAAATACAAAAAGTGCTGCGGTGCCTGAACCCTGGCAGGTGCCATCAGGGCAGAAAAAATGCGCGAAGCAGGTGCGCTGTCTCATGTGGCAGCTCTTCCGGGATGAAATGACCGGCCGCCATGGCCTTGCCCGACACTTGCCCGGCACACTGAGCCTGCCACAGCGCCAGCGGCTTGAACAGGCGCTGCACCACGCCACGCTCACCCCATAACACCAGCGTATCGCAGGCAATTTTTTGTCCATCGGCCCGGCTGGCGCGGTCGTGTTCCAGGTCGATGCCGGCGCTGGCGCGGTAGTCTTCGCAGACGGCGTGGATGGTGTCAGGCTTCAAGAAGCAGCGTTCGTATTCCGCCAGCGCAGCCGGCTCGATGTGGTCCATGCCACCGGTGCCCCAACCGCCGAGTTTGTGGTGCAAGTAGGCCAGCGGGTTGCCGCCCATCATGGTTTCGGGCAACGGGGCCGGCTGGATCAGATGAAACCAGTGGTAATACGCTTGGGCAAATTCAAAACTGGTCGCGGCATACATGTCCAGCGTGGGCGCAATGTCGATCAGACACAACTTGGACACGCGGCCGGGGTGGTCCAGCGCCAGCCGGTGCGCCACCCGGCCACCCCGGTCGTGGCCACAAACGCCAAACCGTGCCAGACCCAGCAGGTCCATCACCTCGACCATGTCCTGCGCCATGCTGCGCTTGCTGTAGTTGCGGTGGTCAGGCAGACCCGCTGGTTTGCCGGAGTCACCATAACCCCGCAAATCCGGCATAACCAGGTAAAAATCATTCACCAAGGCATGTGCCACCCGGTTCCACAGGACATGGGTCTGGGGAAAACCGTGCAACAGCAGCAACGCCGGGCGCCGGCCACAGGCACCGTGCGAGACCCGGGCGAACAGACGGGTGCCGTTGACATCCAACTGGCGCGTTTCAAAGTCTTCAAACCAGTGCATCGCGTGCCTCAACAGTTCAGGCTTGTTTGGCCAGGTAACGCTGCAGTGCTGCATGGGTCTGAGCCCGTACCTGTTTGCGAAAACGCGATGACCAGCCCAGCACCCAGCCGCCCAGACCGATGGCTTGTCGTGACCAGCGCCAGAAGTCAAAACTGTCGTTGTGACTGGCGATCAGTCCGTCAGGGGTGAAGCGGAAGTCGGCCTCGATGATGTTGTGCACCAGCCGGTTGGACACGCTGAACCGGTAATA
>JFJP01042190.1_pt1 | contig 12663 bp, 3 predicted proteins | sample 431651 | NCBI WGS metagenome assembly JFJP01 (sample SAMN02602958, study PRJNA72255) | Microbial mat metagenome, whole genome shotgun sequencing project. | biome: fresh water; feature: sink hole; material: water; isolation source: purple microbial (photo- and chemosynthetic) mats found in... | reverse complement strand
TGTTTACGGAACCGGTTCATTTAGCGATCCTTATGCACAAAACCCGGTTTATACTCCTGGCCTTCCTGATTATTTGTTGGGAAGTGTTGAACTATGCCTGAATGCATCGCCAATTGAGCCTTGCGCGGTGGGAGTTACTGATTGCATGACTTTAACAATTCAACCTAAACCAATAGTTTATGCCGGAGTTGATGCAACCATCTGCGAAAACGGTTCATACACACTTTATGATGCAACCGCCTCCGGTTATGATACTTTACAATGGTTAACGATGGATGGCACAGGTGTGTTTAGTGATGAAACAATTACCAATCCTACTTACTCTCCAAGCCAATGGGATATAGCTACGGGATGTATCCATCTTGGTATAACTGCCTATCCTATTAATCCTTGTATTGTAGCTGCAACGGATGAAATGGAACTTTGTTTCCAAATAATACCACTTATTACCTGTCCTGTTGATTTATCGGTTTGTATGAATGAACCTGCGTTTGCCCTTACAAGCGGAGTACCGGCTGGTGGAATTTACACAGGAACGGGTGTATTCATGCAAAATGATCAGTATTTCTTCAATCCGGCTATTGGAACAGGCAATTACACCATCACCTTCTGTTATACCGATCCGTTGACAGGATGCGGAAATTGTTGTGATTTCATAATCACAGTACAGGCCGATCAAATAGCTACATCGAACCAATAAATCCGGATGTTGAGGTCATGTTAAGCCCGATTATCAACCAATTGGTAATCCTCTATAACTTTACCAGTATCTATTTCCCCGCTATTCCGATCATTGCAATTGGTGACTGGGATGTTTACAATGGCTACGTGATAAAGGTAAGCGATAGCGCTGTCTTACCTATTTGTGGTGATGAAGTTGAATTTAAAATCGTAAACCTGAACCAGGGTTGGAGTCTGATACCGGTGCTCAGTTCAACACCCTATAATATTGAAGATCTATTTGCGGGTGTTAATAGTTTTGTTGTTGCAAAGGATGTTGCCGGCGTAGGCATTTATTGGAAAGATTATGGAATAAATACTATTGGAGAGGTACTGCCGGGTAAAGCTTACTACGTTCGAATGAACGCACCCGGAATGATTGATTACTCGCTGCCTCAGGATAAATCCGCTTTAGGTAATCCGGTAAATATTCAACCTACATCAACACCCTGGAATGTTTTGATAAGTACTCCGGCATCGCACCTTATCGCCTTCAATGCAGAAGGCAACATATTCCTGAAAGGGGATATTGTTGGCGGATTTACTCCCGAAGGATGGTGTGCTGGGGCTGTCGAAATCACACACCCATCAATACCTTTTGTTATTAGCATGAATGGGGATGATGCCTACTCAACGGAAAAAGAAGGATTTGAAGCAGGCGAATTAATAAACTACAAGTTGTACCGACCATACACTGGAGAAACTTTCGACCTTGCCATTACTTACAATCCCGGTATGAACACCGGTTATTTCGAAAGCAACGGGTTATCCGAGGTTACTTTGGTGAAAATGTCAGTTACCGGAATCTCAAACCCGGTAGAAAATAATCTTAAAATCTATCCCAACCCAACCGATGGAACTTTCACCATCGAAGGCACACATGAAAAAATAAAAGCTAAGATTTTCAATGCTTTTGGTGAGGAGATTTACTTCAACGAACTGAACTTACCTGCAAAGGTTGACCTCTCAGCCCAGCCAAATGGAATGTACTTTATCAGAATTGAAACTAATAACAGCGTGTTCTTTAAAAAGCTGGTGATTAATTAACCTGCCCCCATCATGGCCTTCCTCCCTTGGGGGTAAGGTCCAAGAATGGGGGTAAAGCAAGCATGTTTCTCAAATGTAGTGGAATTAACATTAAAATAGTACTGATTAAAATAACATTAAAAAAAATTAAACAAATGAACAAGTTTCGTCAAGTCAACAAAAAATTATTATTAACCATTTTCAAAAACAAGTCATTAATTTTCAACATGAAAGGAATTAAATTATGAAAGGAAGTTATTTTTTACTAATGCTTATCACCGTGTTATTTATACTTCCGGTGAGACTGGTTTGCCAGATTCCTGGTTTACCGGCCGGATGGGGGTTTACACTAACTCCAACATCAGCAACTTTTACGATACCGCCAGATGTTGCATTCAACAATGTTGATGCTTTACAACCAGGAGACTGGATTGGAGCGTTTTACGAGGATGATGGCATTTTGCATTGTGGTGGTGCCATACAATGGACTGGAACAGGAAACTTGTATATTGTTCTTTTCGGGAATGATGAATTGGAACCTGTAAAAAATGGTTTTGCTGATGATGAGCTTATCCATTGGAAGTTCTACTATTCATCAATATCTGAAGAGCTTTATGTTAATGCTTATGATGTAGGTTTTAATCAATTTTTCTGGCAAAATGGTGGGCTTGAGCAAGTGTTTGCTTTTGGTTATGGTTATGGTTGTCCAATCGTTGTTGCCGGGTATGATATGACAATCTGCGAAGAACTAAGTGTTACTTTACAGGGGTATGCTGAAAATTATATTTCATTACTTTGGTACACTCCCAATGGTTCGGGTACTTTTGATAATCCTACAGTCCTTGATGCTGTTTATACTCCAAGTGCACAGGATTACCTTGCAGGCTCGGTGGAATTATGCCTGATTGCTTACGGAATGCCGCCATGTCCGGTTGTTGAGGATTGTATGACCATATCTTTTTGTTATCATCCATCTGTTTATGCCGGCCAGGATGCAACTATTCCCTGCGAACCTTTTCTGCTCGAAGAAGCTTTTGCAGAAAATTGTAGTGCAGTTCAATGGACAACAAACGGCGATGGCGTTTTTACTCCTTCAGAATATGATCTGAATCCCACCTACATCCCCGGAGAGGTTGATTGTGCAAATGGCTCTGTGGAACTTTGCCTTACGGGATATCCAATTATGCCTTGTACAATTATTGCCATGGATTGCATTACTTTGAATTTCGGTGGTTTGCATTTATTCAAATGTATGTTGTCGCATGATGAAACCTTAACCAATGCTTCAGCACAGGAAATACTCCAAAATATGGGCAACACCATAATTGAGGGTTCCGAATATTTCAGCCGGATAACCATCGAAACGAATCAATTACTTTATGAAACAGTACAGGCTTTGCCCTGGATAACCAATATGGACACTAATTTTGTTTTTACGACCTGGAATAAAGGATCGAAGGAGCTGATTAAAGCAAACAAAGTGATGGCTGAACCATGGAGTAAACTTGCCAATCCCTACCAGTTGACAGGAGAAGGGGTGAATCTTGGAATCTGGGATTTTGGAGTTCCCGATCCAGAGAATCTTGATTTCCTGGGGCGCTTAACGGTTGTGGAAACTATTGAAAATTGTTATCCTCCAATACCAAATAAGGTTCATCATGCTACCCATGTAGCTGGTACTATGGCAGGCAGCGGCGCTTATGCTCCACTTTATGATTACGCAGGACTGGCGCCAAAGGCAAATATTTTTGGTTGGTATGTTCAGTCCGGTGTTAACTGCCAGGTTGTTCCCGATTATCCACAGAATGAAATGCTTAAAGGAGTTACAAACCAGGGTATTGTTATTTCACAAAATTCGTGGGGAAATGCTTTTATCACTAGAAATCAATATAACCAAGTTATAGATTGGAATTGTGGAATTTTTGGAATTTATACCTCTTGGTGCAGCGATATGGATGAGTTGGTCAATAATAAAAATCTCTCAATTTTTTTTGCGGCCGGTAATGACAGACAAGAAGCGAATATTTATTGCGGAAAATCAAATTATGGCACAATTGTACCATTGGCTACCTCTAAAAATGTTGTATCAGTAGGAGCGATTGACGGGAATGGTAATATGTCATCTTTTGGTCTTTGGGGGCCATGCGCAGATGGGCGTTTAAAACCTGATGTTGTGGCTAAGGGGGTACTGGTATATTCATCTATGCCTGACGGTTCGTCATCAGGTTATATGCCTGCGAACGGCACCTCAATGGCAACGCCAGCAGTATCAGGCGCTGCTGCACTGATGATTGAACGCTACCGCAAAATCTATGGCGGAGAAACGCCCAGACCTGATTTGCTTAAAAACTTTATCCTCAACACTGCCGACGATTGGGGGCCTGTGGGTCCTGATTTCCAGTCAGGTTATGGGGTTGTTAATGTCGAAAAAGCCATTCAGATGATTGACGAAGGCAGTTTTATGATGAGCAATGTTTCCCATTCGGATGAAATAACTTTTCCTTTGCATGTTTGCAGCGATAAACTGCAGGTTATGCTTGCCTGGTCTGATGTGGAGGGGTGGACTAATTCCAATAAAAACCTTATTAACGATCTTGATCTCGAATTGGAAAATCCTGATGGAACAATTTATCTCCCCTTAACATTAGATCATAATATTCCGCAGGCATTGGCAGTTGCAGGTTTCAACCGTCGCGACAATATCGAACAGGTGGTTATTCAAAATCCGATGCACGGTGAATGGACTATCCGTGTAAAAGGATTTGATGTCCCCAAAAACAATCCTCAAAATTTTTCTGTAACCTGGATCGGAGGTTCAATAAAAGCTACAGATGCATTTATGAAAGATATACCCGAAGACATTGGGTTTGAACCCAATTTGCTAAGTGATGTAATGTGGACAAGCCCTGATATTTTGGTGCGGCAAAACAACCTTACCCCCCCATTAAACCTTGACTTTGACCGAGACCATGAAAATGCAGAGTATCGCGATTGTACTTTATTTCCGGAGTCGAAGAATTATGTTTATGTGAAAGTTCGTAATAGAGGGTGTAATGAGGTTAGCGGAGATGTTGTGCTACACTGGGCAAAGGCTTCGCCTGGTCTTGCATGGCCAGCACCCTGGGACGGAATTCCCATATCCGGATACCCAATAATGGGTGGAATAATTGGAACTTTACCATTTGTTTCACTGGCTGGAGGCGATTTCACAGTTCTCGAATTTCCCTGGTGCCCCGCAAATCCTGACGATTATTTTGATGATTTTGGTGATGATCAAAACCATTTTTGCCTTCTTGCAAGAATTATTAGTGAAGATGATCCAATGACCACACCGGAAATATATGGACTATACAATAATGTCCGTTACAATAACAATATTGCCTGGAAAAACATCATCGTAAAAGATGATCTTCCCGGTGGAAAAAGCCTCATTGTCGGGAATTACAGTCAGACTGAAATGAATTGCAAAATTTCCCTTGATCCTGTTATGGCCGAAGGCTACAATTTCTTTGATTATGGCTATATTAAACTGAAACCCACACCGCCACTATACAGCAAATGGGAAGAAGGAGAATTTATCGGAGAAGGCATAATAGTAGAAGATAGTACGATTCTGATAAGTAGCACCGAAGCCTGGATCGGGAATTTGCAATTCGGCCCGGGCGAGCTATTTGGTTTATCCTGCGAATTCATTACAACCTCATCATTTTGTAATGATGACACCATTACATTCAGATTTGATTTATCACAGATAGATGTAGCGGCACAAGGTGAAAAACTCCTCGGCGGGGTTACCTTCAGGTATCAATATCTGCCAATGGGGCTTCCGCCCGCATATTGTCCTAACAACATATTAGTTTGTATTACCGATGAACCTTTTATGCTTACCGGAGCAATTCCTACAGGAGGTGTATACTCCGGAGCCGGAATAAATGAAGGAATATTTGACCCTCTTGTGGCAGGAATTGGTGAACATTTTATAACCTATACTATAACAAATGAATATGGATGTCCATACAGTTGCGGGTTTATGGCAACCGTTGTTCCTTCACCAACAGTGAGCGCGGGTGAAGATATGACTATTAATGAAGGTGAATTTGTCCAGCTTAATGGGATTGCTGAAAATTACGAGGAAATTCAGTGGTACACGCCTGATGGAACAGGCATGTTTGATCCGCCAGGCAATACTCTAAATCCTATTTATCTTCCTGGTATGCAGGATTACATTAATGGTTCTGTAACTATCTGCTTAATAGCTTCGGGTATCTACCCTTGTGAAGATGCAATAGATTGCATGGTTTTAACATTTACTTCTGGTCCAGAAGTCTTTGCAGGGGATGACGCATTGATTTGTGCAGGAGAAAATTATCAGCTTCATGATGCCACAGCATCTGAATATTCATCGCTCTTTTGGGATAAGATATCGGGTGATGGTTATTTCATAACACCGACAATTCTTAACCCGATTTATATCCCTGGCCCTAACGACATTGCAACAGGTTCTGTTGAATTATGCTTAACAGCCTATCCTGTTGGATATTCATTCATTTTTGCTATTGATTGTATGACACTCACCATTAACCTGCAACCGGAAACTTGTTGCTGTCCCGAATTTGTATTGAAAGACGCTGTTGAAATATGTCCTCCTTCTGATGCTTGTTCATACGAATGCCCCGCGAATACAAAAAATGATTACTATGACGGGCCTTCAATGGCTGCATGTAAAAAAATCACACATACTTATACAGTTTATCCTAATGATCCCGGATTGTACAATTATTCATGGGAAATTACCGGAGGAACACCATTAACCTATAGTGGAAATCCCATCTCCATCTTATGGGGATCAGGGAACAGAGGATTTATTAAAGTAATCATTGAAGGTGAGTATTGCAACGACACTATCATTCAGGAAATTTGTTTGGTTGATGGGCCGGAGGCTAATTTCGAATTCGATCCAAATCCGGTATGTATTAATTCACAAGTAAACTTTATTAATACTTCAATTGGTGGTGACACCTATCATTGGGATTTTGGAAACGGAGAAACTTCCAACGCTTTTAATCCACCTGATCAGTTTTATGATACACCAGGGAATTACTTCATTATCTTATCGGTAACCAATAATTTTTATGAATTAGTCGCAGATAGCACAGAATTACAAATACCCTGCGGGTGCACTGATGTAATTTCAAAAACCATTACGGTGCTCGACAGTGTAGGCCCGGTGATTGAAACTGATTGTTGTTTTGGTTCTGTTTGTCCGCCGGGTTCATCAACATTTTTTACTTCTGAAGTATGTAGCAATTATGTATGGGGTGTTACGGGTGGTAACATTACATCAGGCCTGAATACTAACACGATAACAGTGGATTGGGATGTCATTTATCCTGGTGTTCCCAATAGCGTTACGCTTCAGTTACCATGGTGTGCTTCGGTTCCCTGCCCAGGAACAGCCACACTCATTGTTCCCGTTATCTATGACAATTATCCAATCAGCGGCCCCGATAAAATTTGTCTCGGTTCATCAGGTACATTCTCGCTTCCGGTTTGGCCGGGAACCTACTACACATGGACAGTAACTCCTGATTATTATTCCTATAGATATCAATTCAATAAAGAAGACCGGAATGTTGCAGATGTGAACATTTCCTTTTTTAATGAAGGTACTTATGAGGTGAAGTGTGAATATTTTAATCCAATGATTAACTGCGGTGGAACAACCAGCTTTTTTGTTGATGTGATGCCGATACTTTCATTTATCGGAGTAGATGAAGTGTGTGAGGGTAGCACAACTTATTATTATGCAAATGGTAATGTTAATTGGTCAGTCACTCCTAACAGCGGAATAAATATTAACCCTTCATCAGGCGCTTCTACCAATATTACCTGGGGTTCGCCTGGCGAATATGTGATCACTGCAACACCAGTTTCTCCAGGTGACTTTTGTAATGATAAATCTTTCAAAGTAATTAATGTTGTTGGAAAACCAGTACTTGGAGTAATTGAAGGTTTTACGATGGTCTGTCCAGAGAAAAATCAAACATATAGCATAACCTCAAATATTGAGGGAAGCCCTTTTCAATGGACAATTGGTACAGGAGCTGGCATAATTCACTCATTAATGGGTGCTGACAACGATTCAGTTGTCGTACAATGGTCTGGCAGCGGGTCATGGCAACTAAAGGTTCGACAGTTGCAACAGTTGCTTTATGATGGTTGTTTTTCAGATTGGAAGGTTATTGATGTCATTCCTTTTCCAGCACCTACAATAAGCGGCAGTAATACGGTTTGTGTGGATGATGTTACAGCATACAATGCTAGTGGCCCGATACCTCCCGGCGGATTTCAATGGTCGATTGAGCCAATTGGGAAAGCTACTATAATAAGTGGCAATGGAACAAGTTCGGTTAATATCCTCTGGCATGGAGGTGGCCCGACAACAGGACAAGTTGTTGTGCAGCATTGTGGTGGATCAGCTTCAATGAATGTTGCTGTAAACGACCTGCCACCCGCAGAGGTTACTCTTGTTATTAACAGCCCCTCAGGAACGGATCATCCTGTATTTTGTCAAACAGATAATTTCAATATTTCGCTTTCTACTCCCAATTGCACCGGTTGCAGCTATCAATGGTTTGAAAATGGAGATATTTATCCAGGCACTTCACATAATATAACCCTTACAAATTTCGATTTTGCATCGCCGGACAAATACAAATTTCATGTTGAGGTAACCAGAAATGGCTGCACAGCAAGGTCAAGTATTGTAATTATCGAAATTAAAAATTGTGAGCCAGGATGCCCAGGCGAATGTCCCGGTTCCGGAGAATGTTTGGCTTATGCCTGGTTCTGGACTTACCAGGATTGTGATAAAGTTTATTTGATAAATAAATCAGAGCCAAGCGATTTTATTGCAACATACCAATGGTCGGTAACTCCTTCGGGCACAGCCACAATTTCTACTCCTAATGCCCGCGATGCCGAGTTAACAGTTACAGCTTCGGGCAATTACAACATTCATCTTTTAATAACTGATGTGTATGGTTGCACAACATCTTACAGCAAATTTGTTGATGTTTTACTTCCAACAGCCGATTTCACATTCAGTTCGCCCGTTTGCGAAGGGGAACCTGTATTTTTTAGCGCCATCCCAAATAATCCCACTTTGTACGATTACTATTGGACATTTGGCGACTACTACACCTCCAATCTTGCCGAACCTCACCACACTTTCGATCCTGATAATACCAATGTTACCCTTACAATTAATGACAGGTATGGATGTGATGCATGGTTTGGGCTTGGCCTGGAGTTGAATCCTGTTCCTGTTTGCGAAATTACCACTTCCGGCACGCATTTCTGCCCGGGCGGCTTTGTAACGCTGACTGCATGCTCAGGTATGGAATCATATCAATGGTACAAAGATTATGAGCCTATTGCGGGCGCTACCAACGCGCAATTAATTGTTTATCAGCATGGAGAATATTATGTGGAAGTTGCTAATGAATATGGTTGCACAACCAATTCGGAGAGCATATACATATTCATGCATCCAACCCCGGTTGCGAAAATTACGGGTGATACTTATGTTTGCTCTGGAAATAGTTTTTACCTGGAAACTCTGTTTAAGAACAATTATAGTTACAATTGGAGCGAAGTAAGTGATTTATCTCCAGGTGTAACCGGTCAGTACATCTTTTCGGTACTGGTTACTGATAATACGACCGGCTGCACGGCTATGGATTATGTTTGTGTTACAATTAATGAAACTCCTGAACTTTCATTTGTATCACAAACAACAATATGTGAAGATAACCCTATAACGCTTTCTCCTAATCCAAATGATCCTGAAACATACCATTATCAATGGTCTAACGGACAAACCGATCCGGAAATAACTGTTTCAACCCCCGGAGAATACTGGTTAACCATTACCAACAAGCTGACAGGATGTAATGCAACTGCGTATGCGGCAACTATTTACCCCAAGCCTGATTTATCGCTGTTTCCTTATGGTTGTGGGACTGTTCTAGTTGGTGAGCAATTTGATTTCTACATACCTCTCCCATTAAACAATAATAAGTGGTTTCGCAATACAATTGCTAGAACCTACGATTCCATCTTATGGTACGATTACAATGTGTTAATAGGAACTAATGAAACATATAGCTTTATTGCAACTGCCAGTAATACAGGTGAACATGAAATTTCTGTTAAAGTTAAAAACTATCATGACTGTGAAAACACTGCCGGTGTATTCTGTTTAAATTCTTCGAAAGATTGCCCTGATGCATGCGAAATTTTTGATGATGGTATTCACGGCTTTGTTTCTTACAATGACGATAATGGAGTTATTACCAGCCCCCCGATCATTGTAATTGAATCACCCGGTTCAGAAGGTTATACGGGGGATCTCGGTATGAGGGTAACAGATGTTGCTGGAGGTACCTGGATTTATGATACTGAAAATTTTGGCGGTAACTATCTGGCCTGTGATGAAACTTGCTTATTCTGGGATATGAATGTGATCAATAATAATACTTCATATTATCCTGGTATTAATCTTTTTAAAGGGTTTAATCCATCTCAGCCGATATCCACAACTAATCCAAAGAATCCGGAGTATTGGGTCAGGTTTACATCAAATAACCTGACTAGTTTAAATATGTGGGCGCACACTATTGCTCCTGTCAAACCTTCCGTTAACGGGAGTCCACCAACAAGTGGAGATGGTGCATGGACATGGTTGAATGGTAATATGCCCTGGAATGAATTCATCAGCGACATTCAAGGGATAATGTTTAGGGTTGATATTACCGGCTGGGGTTCACAAGCTGAAAAGATAAGATATGATAATATTTGTCTTGGGTGTTCTCCATGTCCACGAGATACAACGATTTGTTGTGATTCAACACTTCTTTTGTCAACTCCGGATTTTACTGATGGTGTTTTCTCAGGCACGTTTGTTAGCTTGGATGGTGACAATTATGAGTTTAAAATGGGATGCGAAAACTTTCCAGTTCCCTCACCGCCTGACTACGAATCCTATTCCCATGATGTAGATTTAATTTACACATATACTGATCCATCGGGATATTCCCATGATTGCCATTTTACTGTCACCGTTGACTATAATTTTCCTCCACCGCATGATTGTCCGCCATTGGATACAATTGTATGTTTGAATGGAGAACCATTCTGGCATGGAATTCTTTACATTGACCCGTTAGCACTGGGTGTTGGCACTCATTATTTTGATTGCTTCTGGTCAAATGCCTGTGGAGGTTGGGTGTGGACATCTGTTACATATCCACCTACCCCTAATGTAAGGAGAAAGGTAAGAGTTGTTGCCCCAATTGCAGGTGGATATTCAATTCCGGATGTAACTGTTTGCCAGTCTGATAGTCCCTTCTGGCATTGGGGGCAATGGATTGATCCCAGTGAATATGAAGAGGGGTCTGCAAATGTGATTCCTTATCCTCCAGGCTATACAGATCCATGTGGTACAGCAGTATCAGGGTCTTACAAAATCTATGTACGATATGATACTCAATGCTACTGGTACGAACCAGTTTTTCCTGATGGATGGCTCATTATTTCTTCTCCTGTAAATCCAGTATTTCCTCCATTTCCTCCATTTCCCTCACCTGCGCCAACACCAATAATCGACATTTTTGAGCCTGAGATCTGTTTGGGGCACTTTGAAGTTGCATTAGGAAAGAGTGGCATTCTCTGGCCTACCGGTAGCATCAACACCATCGGAAACTGGGATGTTTACCAGGGTTACAAAATCAAGATGAATGCGCCGGGATGGATTGAATTAACCGGTGAAATTCCCGAAGATAAAACCATCACACTCAATGCAGGCGCCAATTATATTCCGGTTTTAAGCATGGAATATTATCCTGCAGGGGATATCTTTGCGCAGCTTGGTGATGATCTTATTTTTGCTTATGATCTTCATGCGCAACTACTGTACTGGCCGCAGGGCGGAATTTATTCGCTTGAGGTGTTTGAGCCTGGAAAGGGTTACCTCGTGGGAATGTCGCAACCCGGCCAGGCAACCTATAATCCGCCATCAAAATCAACTATTCAAAACTATGTTCCTGCCAAGCCGAAAGTGTATGAAAATGCACCCTGGAGTATTAACAAATCCGGATCAACGCATTTGATTTCCATCAATCGTTCGGCGCTGGATGAATTGGAGTACGGCGATTATATCGGAGTATTCAACAACGAGGGTGTTTGCGCTGGCTTCACCCAATATGATGATGAAACCGGAAACCTGTTATTGGTGGCTAACGGCAAAGATTTTACAGCCAAAGCAAACAATGGGCTTGCTGAAGACGAAAATATGACATTCAGAATCTTCAACACTGCAACCAGAACAGAAAAGCCGGTTTCGGTTGCTTACGATGCCTCAATGCCAAACACAGGAACATTTGTTGATAATGGCTTGTCGATGATCATAAGGATTAAAACAGAACCGGGATTGGACGGGATTACTATCTATCCTAATCCTTCAAAAGGCATATTCAATATTGTCGGGTATGCCGGAACAGCCGAAATTGCGGTTTGTAATGCCTTTGGCATAGAGGTCTTCCGGAAAAGTTTAAAACTTCCTTCCAGTCTCGACCTCTCAGGCCAACCCAACGGTATCTATTTAATCACCATAAAAACCGATAAGCACATTTTCTTTGAAAAGCTGGTTGTAAATTAGTCAAATTATTTGCCTTCCCTACGCCAATGCTAGGGAAGGCAAATCTTTTAGGCATAAACACCTCTTGTTGACTTACAAATACTTTTTTCACTTTAAAAAGATTGAATAATGAAAAAAATAATACCAACATTGATTGCCCTTTTTATTGTTATGATTGCCTCCGGGCAGGGCACTGAAATTTGTTCTGATGAAGAAAA
>JFJP01020572.1_pt1 | contig 12664 bp, 6 predicted proteins | sample 431651 | NCBI WGS metagenome assembly JFJP01 (sample SAMN02602958, study PRJNA72255) | Microbial mat metagenome, whole genome shotgun sequencing project. | biome: fresh water; feature: sink hole; material: water; isolation source: purple microbial (photo- and chemosynthetic) mats found in... | reverse complement strand
TCGCTCTTCGCCTCGCGGCCCCAGCGCGTCTGCGCTCCGGACAGACGCAGCACCGAATCACCCGAGCAGTCGGCGAACATCCTCGCCTCGACCCGGATCCAGCGCTGGCGGGTGAGGTGCCAGGCACGCACGGCGGCGATGCCGTCCGAGCCATCCATCTCGACATCGGTGACCGCGCAGGTCAGCACGGCGGTGATGCCCGGATGCAGGCACACGGCCTCGAACAGCACGGTGTCCCACACCGGATAGCTCAGCTGCCGGTTCCGCCTCAGGTTCAGCAGTTGGAGCTCCTCGATCAGCCCGGTCTCCTTGGCGTCGCGACCGTGCGCGCCGCAGATCCACATGCGCACCTCGCTGCTGGCGTTGCCGCCGAGCACCGCCCGGTCGTGCACCAGCACGACCTGCAGCCCGTGGCGGGCGGCGGCGAGGGCGGCGCAGATGCCGGCCATGCCGCCTCCGACGACACACAGGTCGGCGGTCAGGGTTTCGCTGATGGCGGGACCGGAGGCGAGGGTTGCGTCTGGCATAATGGTGCTATATTAGCATCATTGAGACAAAGGCAACCCCATTGCCCCAGGGGTTAGGGGTTAGGGCCGTAGACACAGAACGCTGGGGACCATGACGATGCATCCATTCATATCACCTATGACCGGCCCCTTCCACACGACCCTAACCCCTAAACCCTAACCCCTGGGGCAATGACAAGATGCCCGCGCAGCCCAACCAGTCCCTCGCCGACGGAATCGCCTTGCTGCAGAGGCTCTGCGACCATGGCCAGGGGATCGGTTCACGCGAACTCGCCCGGCAGATGGACTGGGAACCGACACGCGCAAACCGCCTGCTGGGCACGCTGCGCGACCTCGGCCTTGCCGAACAGGATGGCGGGCGCCGCTACCGGCCAGGTCCCGGCATCCACCTGCTCGCGGCGCAATGCCTGAACGGCTCGGGCCTGCTCGCCGCAGCGCTGCCGGTGCTGCGCAAACTGCGCAGCCGCTACGGCGTCGCCCTCGGAGTGCTGTGGCAAGGTCGGGTCTGCTACCTGCTGCATGCCGCACGCGGACGCCCGATCGAGGAGGGACTGCGCCGCACCGGCACCCTGCCGGCCGAGCACTCATCCATCGGCATGGCGCTGGAGGCTTGCTCCTCCGGGCCCTGGCGGACGGCAGCCTCCGAGATCGCCGCCATACGCCGACGCGGCTTCGCCATCCAGCGGAATGTCCATGCGACCACCGGTTCGGTCGCCATCGCCATCCCTGGTGCGATGCCGGAGGCTCCGCCGGTAGCGGCCATCGCCGGGATGACCGACTACGCGCTGCATCCCCCGGAGGAGGTGGCAACTGCGCTCCGCCCCGCCGCCATCGCCATCGCCGACTCGCTACGCGGCAATGGCTGACGCGGCGGAAGCTACTCGATCTTCATCGCCTTGGCGGTGTCGAGGATCAGCAGCAGTCCCTTCTCACGCTTGCTCACCGACAGGATGAGGTCGCGCACTGCGCCATGGATGGTGTCCGGCGGCAGTTCGCAGGTCGTCGGGTCGATGTCGATCACATCGCCGATCTCGTCGACCAGCAGGGCGGCGACGCTCTCCTCGCCGCCTGCGCCGAGTCCAACCACGATGTTGACCGGCTTCTTGCCATCTTCGCGAGGTGGGAAGCCAAGGCGGGTCCGCATGTCGAGGGCGGTGATGATCTGCCCGCGCAGGTTGATCAGGCCCTTGACCACCGGCGGTGCCAGCGGCACACGGGTCATCGGCTGGTGGCGGAGGATCTCGTGCACCGCGAGGACATCGATCCCGCAGTGGTACTGGGCGAGGCGGAAGGTGCAGTACTGCCGGCTCTGGCTGGCGACGTCGATCATGGCTGGGCCTTGTAGAAGTCGGGCACGACGGTGCGCACCACCGATTCGACATCGAGGATCTCGGTCACCTTGCTGTTGATGACGATGCAGCCCTTGATTCCGGCGCGGCTGGCCGAGCGCTGCAACTTGATCGACTCCTCGACCGTGTCGAGGATCTTGCCGACCACCAAGCCGACATGCCGGCCGTTGTGGCTGTGGACGACGACCGGGAGGACGTCCGGCGCGACGCCGGCGTCCGGATTGCGCGGATTGCGCCGCCGTTCCGGCAGTACCTGGAAGACGCGCACCAGCGGCAGGATCTCGCCACGGTACTGCACCACCTCCACCTCGCCGGCTGCCTCGACCTTGGCCGCCTCCATCTCCTCCAGACGCACCACCTGGGACAGGGGGATGGCCATGCGGCCGTCGTCCGGACTCTGGAACAGCAACAACGGCTCCTTGTTCTCGCCAACCGTGCTCGTCGTAGCGGCCTTGGTTTCACGACCCTTGCCGACCGCATGCGCCCGGCTGCCCAGGCCGAAGACGTCGAGGATGAGGGCGACATTGCCGTCGCCCATGATCGTCGCTCCGGCGAAGACGGCGAGGTTCTTCAACTGCTTGTCGAGGGGCTTCACCACGATCTCGCCGGTATCGAGCACGCTGTCGACGACCACGCCGAACTGGGTCACGTCGGCCTGCAGCACGACGATGTTGACCGAGGTTGCGTCCGATGCAGGCAGGCCGAGTTCCTTGCTCAGGTAGATCAGCGGCAGCAACTGACCGCGCAGGCGGTAGACCGGAGCGCCGTAGACGTCCTCGATGGCGGCAGCGACCTTGTCTTTCTCAATGCGCACCAGCTCGAGCAGGTTGACCTGCGGAATGGCGAAGCGCTCGCCGCCGCTGGTGACGACCAGGGCTGGGATGATCGCCAGGGTCAGGGGGATCTTGATGGTGATGACCGTGCCCTGGCCGACCTGGCTGGCGAGATCCACGGTGCCGCCGATACGCTCGATGTTGGTCCGGACGACATCCATGCCGACGCCACGCCCGCTGATGTTGGTCACCTGCTCGGCGGTGCTGAAGCCCGGGGCGAAGATGAGGTTCAGCACCTCGCGCTCGGGCAGCTTGGCCGCCTGCTCGGCGGTGAGCACGCCCTTCTCCACCGCCTTGGCACGGATGCGGGCCGGATCGATGCCCCCGCCATCGTCGCGGATCTGGATCGTCACCTTGCCGCCCTCGTGGTAGGCGCGCAGCAGGATGCAGCCTTCGGCCGGCTTGCCGGCGGCGACGCGCTTGTCGGGGTTCTCCACGCCGTGGTCGACCGAGTTGCGCACCATATGGGTGAGCGGATCCTTGATCGCCTCGATGATCGACTTGTCGAGCTCGGTATCCTTGCCCTCCATCTCCAGGCGGACCTGCTTGCCGATCTGCTTGCTGAGATCGCGGACCACGCGCGGCAGCTTCCCCCACACCGTCTCGATCGGCTGCATACGCGTCTTCATCACCTCTTCCTGCAGTTGCGAGGTGATGTTGTCGAGGCGCTTGCCGGTGGTGGCGAGGGCTCCGGAGGCGGCCGATCCGGCATGCTGCAGGATCTGGTTGCGGGTCAGCACGAGTTCGCCGACCAGGTTCATCAAGCGGTCGAGCACGCGTACGTCGACGCGCAGGCTCTGGTCCGCGACGGAGGTGCCGGCAGCGGCCGTGGACGGCGGCGCCTCGCCCGACTTGACGGCAAGGACTTCGACAGATGGGGCCGTGCTCGTGGCTGACGCTGCAGCCGGAGTCGGCGCGGGTCCCGCAGGCTTGGCCGGTGCTGCTGCAGCAGAGGCGATTCCGCCGCGCACCAGAGCCTCCAGTTCAGCAATCAGCTGGGGATACGCCTGCGCGCCCTCGGTGCCTCCCCGTTCGATCTCACCGAGGATGGCGCGGATCGCGTCGACGGTGCGCAGCAGGGCGCTGCCCATGTCGGAATCCAGGGTCAGCACGCCGTCGCGCAGCTTGGCCAGCAGATTCTCGCCAGCGTGGGCCACGGCCTGCAGCTTCTCGAAGCCGAAGAAGCCGCTGGTCCCCTTCACCGTATGGATGGTCCGGAAGATCGAGGCGATGACCTCGCGGTTGCCCGGGTTCTGTTCCAGCTGCAGGAATTCCTTGTCGAGGCGGTCGAGGTTCTCGTAGCTCTCGACCAGAAACTCCTTCACCAAGCCGTCAAGGTCGCCCATGGAGCCTCCGTAGGGCAATGCTACGCCTTGAGGGCCGCCTGGGCAAGCCCGAGGGACAGCCTACTTAGCCCAGACCCACAGGCCACCATCCAGACTGGCGACAACCAGCGCTCCGTCCCAGACCACAGGCGCAAGCAGCTCGCTGGCGCTTTCGAGCCGGAACGGGGAGGAACCGCAGACAGTCAGGGTTCGGTCGTGCACGACGACCGCCTGGCCGGCCCAGGCCAGGGCGCTGATCGCGCTCTCCGGCTGCAGTCGCGGTTCCAGCCGGCCGACCTCGCTCCATCCCGAATCGCTTCGCAGCAGGACCTTGCCGAGGGCGCTGACCGCCACTCCCGGTCCGCCTCCCAGGCAGGGCTCAGGCAGATCCTCGCCCGCCACCGTGCCATTCCAGGTCCACACCCGGCCGGCAGTGAGGCCGCTCACGCCACCGTCGGTCGGCCAGGCCGCCAGGACGGGAGACTCGAGTGCCGCACTGCGCTCGGCGAGACCGTCCTCGACGCGGTAGCTCTCCAGCCGTCCGTCGCGGCGCACCACCAGGATGCTTTCCCCGACCAGCAGCGGGGCACAGGCGAATGCGACGCCGCCAGGGCTCTGCCAGACGAGTGCCGTCGTTCCACGACGGACGGCGTGCAGCCGGCCATCCTGACCGGCAACGATGAGCAGGTTGCGATCGACCACCAGCGGGCTGGTATAGGCCAGCGGGGCATGGTCGGTGGCCACCGGCAACGGGATGCGTTCGACCGAGGCCCCGAGCCGCAGCGCGAGCCGTTCCCGAGTCGCCAGCAGCAGTTCGCCACCGACCATGGCCACCGGAGCGAACACTGGTTCGGCCAAAGGCACACCGGCTGGCACGGTGCGCTGGGCAGCTGCCAGAGGCTTGGCGAACGTAACCGCGCGACCACGGTCCGCGAGCCACAGCGCGCCATCGATGACCGCCGGTTTGGCGGTCAGCGGATGGCCGAGGCTCGCCGAGAACGCCAGGCTGCGCTCCAGGCGCACAGCCACCCGCCATCCGCCCTCGGCCTGGGCTCCGTTCACCGTCACCTGCTGGTATCCGGCCTTCCTCACCTGCAGGCTGAGTTCCACCCGTTCGTCGGCGGTGACATCATGGATCAGGGGAGTGGTGCCGAGAACCGCGCCGTCTGCACGGACGACCTCCGCTCCAGGGGGCGTGCTGGCGATGACCAGGGGCAGATAGGCCAGGCCGATCTCCCTGGCGATCTCCTCGCAGGCCGCCAGGTCGCCGCGCAGTAGCGCACCGCGCAGGTCTTCCTTCAACTGGACGCGCCTGGTCGCCTTGGCGCGGGCGGCGTCGAGTTCCTGTTCGGCCTCGGTGCGCACAGCGGTGAACTGCCAGTTGGGCTGACGGACGATCGCTTCGAGGGCCTTGACCGAGGCGTTCCAATCGCCGACGCGGCCATAGCGGCGGGCTTCATCCAGCGAGGCGCGGGCTTGGCCTTCGATGGCCTGCAGAGCCGTGGCGCGCTGCGTGAGGGCCTCGGCCAACGCTGCTTCAGCCGCAGGCACCTGATGGGCCAATGCGGTGGCATCGGCCGCGCGCTGGGCGGCCGTGCGCTGGCCGACGCCACTGCAGGCCGCCAGGCTGGCGGCGATGCGGTCGATGGCTTCGCGGCGGGAGGCTTGGGGATACTGCTGCAGAGCGGCGGCCAGCTTGGCCCGCGCATCCTCCAGGCCGTCGGCTCCAGCACCCGAGGCGATGGCGACCAAGGCTGCGCGCTGGACCAGCCCGAGTTCCTGCTCGGCCTGGTCGGCCGCCGTGGCGGCACGCGCAGCCCGCACTTCGACCTCAGTGCCGGCTCCGAGGCTGCCGATGCGCATGGCGGCCATCTCGTTGCGGACCTCCTCCCAGGCGCCGGCCTTGGCCTGCTCCTCGAGCCGGGCCAGGCGCTTGGCGAGATCACTTACCTGGTTCTGCAGGTCGCCATCGAGGTTAACCAACTGGGCCTCGAGGCTGGCGTCAGGGCGCGCCTGGCGCAACCGCGCCACCGAGGCGAGACGGAGCTGGAGTGGGTGGGTCTGGCTGCGCGCGATCACCAGGGTGTCGCTGCGCCAGGTGGCGAGCACGGCGTTGGCCTCCTGGCTGCGCGGCCCCTGGACCTCATCGAGGGCGGACAGCGTCCCGGCGATGTCACCGGCCGACAAGCGTGCCCGCACCTCGTCGGCCAGCGCGGCGGCGGCGACCCGTTGCTCGGCTTCTGCATCGCGCAGACGCCTGCCGAGTTCGGCGTCGTCAGGAAGGGCGGCGATGCGGACGCGTGCGGATGCGAACTCCTCGTTCTCGATCAGTTCCCCGATGCGACTGCGCTCGGAGGAGATCGCCGCCTCGACCTGTCCCTTGAGCGTCTCGACGGTACGGATGGCTGCGAGATCGTTCCCCGCCGCCTGCCGCAGGCGATCGATCAGGGCACGAGCCTCCCGCCAATTGCGCGAACCGACCAGCTGTCCTATCTCGCTCTCGTCCTTCCGCAGCGTCTCCTGCTTGCGGTTGTATTGCACCACCAGGAGGGCCACCCCGAGGGAGATGACCAGCAGTGCGATCAGGCCGACCAGGATGATCGGCCGGCTGGACTGGTTCTCGCGCTGCGCGCGCCGGTAGGGCTGCATGCCTGCCGCGGAACCAGTCGATGGCACGTTGGCTGTGGCCGCGGAAGCGGATTCCGCCGGTTTGACCGCCGGCTTGATCCCGGAGGCCGGCGAGGTCACTGCAGGCCGTACACCGCTGGTGCGGTGCTGGTCTATGCGATGGATGACCTTCTTGGCGATGAGCGAACGCAGGACCCGTCCGAGGTTCATGCTGCTGTCGCGGCACAGGCTGGCGATCTCATCGACCGTGGCACGGCCATCGATGAAGTTCAGCACCATCTTCTCGTATTCCGAGAGTTGGCCCGAGACATGCTCGCCCTCGCTCATGGCGAACACCGCATGCCAGCCGCCGACCTCGTGTTCGACCGCCTGCTGCTCGCCGACCCGCTGATCGCAGGTGCGGATCAGGGCCTCGACACCGATGCGCATCTTCAGCGCCGTACGTCCGATGGCGAGCGAGTCCGGTCCCACGCCCGGCGTGAACTCGATGCCGGTGCATGGACCGCGGAAGGCGCGGGTGAGGGCGTCCTCGACCACGGCCTGGGCGACCTGGTCGGCTTCGGCGTCGCTGATCAACTGCCGCTCGACGAGGTATTCGCGAGCCTTGGCACCACCGCCGATGGCGGCGGCCAGTTCCGCCAAACCGGCGTCATCCAGTTTGTGGTAGGTGCCGCAGGCGTGGGCGAAGGCCTGTTCGAGATCCTCGCCCAGATCGATCGCCATCGGCTCGCCCTCGACCAGGCAGATGCCGAGGATGAAGCCGTCGCCGCTGGCCTGCAGGACGCCGGACTGGCGCTGGCGATGCAGGGCGTGGAACTTCTCGACCAGGTGCGAATCAAGCTGCATCGTAGGCTCCGGTACCGGGAGGACTTCCCCGGCCCACGGAATCTAGATGCCCGACGGAGACCTGCCAGTGGGGACCGGCCGCATCCCAGGCGGCCCGCTGCGCGCTACGGGGCGAAGGCGGTCAATGAACCGTTGCCGCTGGCCGCGAAGGCCGCCTCGCCGAGCCCTACCGCGGTCGGTGGAGCCGACAGGGGAGACACCCACTGCACCTCTCCACCCTTGAAGAGCCGGATCGAACCGTCCGCAGCTCCGGCCAGGACGAGATCGCCGGCCACGGCGACCGAACAGGAAGCCGTCGCGGTCAGGGCCAGGGCTGGCTGAACGGTGCCTTCCGTGCTGATGCGGATGATCTGCGACCCGCTGGCGACATGGATCATGCCATCTGCGAACACCGGATCGCCCACCGCCTGGGCTTCGAGCAGGTGCGTCCACCGCAGGGTCGCGCCTTTGGCGGTCAGCCCGAAGCAGGCAAGACGCGAACCGTCGAGCAGGGCGACGAGGTCCCCTTCCGAAACCATGACCAGCTGTCCGATGTCGGCGGCTTGGACGTCGATCTCCCAGATGACCTTGCGGGTCGATTCCTCGACGCCGACCAGCCGCCCCCGGGTGTCGGCGACGACCAGGACGCGATCGATGTCCTTGACCAGCGCGATCGGACCGCTGATCGCGGGGGCGGGCAGCGGGATGGGCTTGAACTGGCTGCCTGGTTCGCCGCTGAAGATGGCCTCGGCCGCATATGCCACCCGTGTCGTGGCGCCAAGCACCTCGTTGACATAGCCGATCGGCCTGCCGCGGACCTCATTGGTGCTCGGCAGCTTCTGGGCCCCGCCGCGGGCATCGATCAGGGCTATGCCGCTGCCCGGCAGGGCCAGCGCCATGCGTCGTTCGGGCAGCAGGACCGGCTGATCGGTGCGCGGACGGCTGCCCAGATCGTCGCCGCCAAGTGCAACGCGCCAGCGGACCTGGCCCTTGGCCGAGAACAGCGCCAACCCGTCACCCGTGGAGGCAGCCAGTTCGCCTCCGGGCAGGGCGCTGAGGGCCAGGATCGGTTTGCCCAGCTCGGCGCGCCAGACCTGGGCGCGCGCCAATTGCGGGGCATAGCGCCAGGCGGTGGTCACATCCTCCAGACGCCGCGGCAGCGGCTGGCAACCCGCAGCTTCGACGACCAGTTCCCCCTTCTGCCCTGGCAGGTAGCGCAGGACGCAGGGCGTGCTGCCTACCGCTTTGCCATCGAGCCGGACCGACGCACCGCTCGGATGGCTCTCGATCAGGAGCGGCAGGCGCACATCGCCGGCCTGGGCGCCGTAGCCGGAGACCAGATCGCGGCCGGCGGTCCAGGCCGCCTCCCACTTCTGCTCATCGATCAGGGCCTGGTAACGCGCCATCGTCTGGGCCCGGGCGGCCAGGGCGCGCACCTGGGCGTCGTGGCGCTGGCGGATCGCCACCGCCTCCGGCGCGCCGCCATGCCGGTGCAGGTAGTCGGCGAGTTGCTCGATGCTGGCGCCGGAGCCGAGCTTGGCGGCCTCCGACCGGGCTTCGCTGAGGGCCGCCGCGATCGCCATCCGGGCGGTACGCACCTGGTCGCCCAGCGACCAGGTCGCGGCCTCGTCGACGATCGCGGCCAGCGTCGCATCGGCTTTCGGCAGGTCGCTGCCGCGCAGGTTCTGGGCATCATCGAGCGCCTTCTGCACCGCAGCGGAGGCGGCATCGGCCCGGGGAGCGAGGCGGGCGACTGCCGCTTTTGCCTTGGTAGCTACTTCAAGACTCGGACTTTCGACCAGGGTGCGATATTGGCCGAGGGCCGCACCCAGGCGTCCTCCCGCCTCGTCGGCTTCGGCCCCCGCCAGCAGGCGGGGGGCATCCTGGATGCGTGCATTGAGTTCGTCGCGCTGCTTCTGCGCCGCATCGAGGCGCTCGGTCACCTGGACGACACGCGGAGAATTGTCCCTGAAGATCGCGCTGTGGCCGGAAAGCAGCTCGCGCGCGCGCTTGAGATCCTTCAATTCGATGGCGGCATGGACCTGCTCAAGCGAACGGGCCGCCGCCCGCGTCCACGCCACGGTCCAGGCGCCCGACAGCTCGGTACAGCGCGTGCGAGCGGAAGCCCAACGCGGCCCATCGCCCAGCGCCTCGACCCGGGCCTGGAGAGCCTCCAATTCGCCACGCAACGGAGCCAGCTGCGGACCATTCGGCGCCTCGGTCAAGGGCTGGAGACGCTCAGCCATGGCGGAGATCTCGCCGTCGACCCGGCTCTTCTTGAGCCACGGCTGGACGGCCATGCCGGCGCCGAGCAGGATGACCAGGATGGCTGCGGCGTAGAGCAGGGCGATGCGCTGCCCGACCTTGGTGGTCGAGCCGAGGATCTCGACCAGGCGCTGCGCCCGCGGATCGTCGCTGGCCATGGTGCGCAAGGCGGCCTTGTAGCAGCGGATGGCCGCCCAGTAGCGCCGGACGCGGCGGTACTGATGGCCCTGTTCGATCTGACGCTCGACGAAGGAGTCGTGGACCAGGGTCTCCAGGCTCTTGATGTGGGCGGTCAACTCGGCGTTGTCGACCTGCAGCGAGGCGAGCTGACGCCAGGCCTCCAGCGCGCCTTCCCAATCCTCGCCCTCCTCCTTGGCCTTGGCCGTGGCGAGCAGCGAGTCGAGCTGGTCGGCGACCGCCTGCTTGCCGCCGGCGGCCGCCCCGGCACGCATCTTGTCCGGATTGACGATGCGGCTGGTCGCCGGGCTGCCGCCGGCGCGGCGGTTCTGCGAACCGCGATGCGGGTCAGCCCCGCAGAAGATGCACAGGCGGTCGGACACGCCCACCGGCCTGCCGCAGGCCAGGCAGCTGAGCTGCAGCGAGGCCTTGCACTTCTCGCAGTCCTGCGCCTCGCGATGATTGACGTGGCCGCACTGCACGCAGACGACGACGTCCTCGGACTGCTCGTCGTGGGCGGCGGTCGAGAAGATGCGGGCCAGCTGCCGCCGGGCCGGTTCGTTGCCTTTGTCCAGCTCCAGCACCTTCAGACAGGTGCTGCGCGCGTCCTCCAGCCGGTCAAGGCCGGTGTAGGTCTCGACCAGCTGGAGCAGTTCGCCGACCGCCTCGCCGGCATTGCGCTTGGCATCCTGGCCCAGCAGGCAGCGCACCAGGGTCTGGCGCAGGGCCGGATCCTTGGGCGCCAGCTGCACCGCCTTGCGCGCATGCGCCACGGCTCCGTCGTTGTCCTGGGCGTTGAGCGAACCGATGGCGAGCTGGGCGTAGCAGGCCGCCGCATCGGGCGCATCGCCGAGCTTGGCCAGGCTTTCGGCGAGCTTCTTCGCCGTCTCGCTGTCGCCGGGCCTTGCGGCCAGGGCGCGGCGGAAGAGCGAGCAGGCGCGCAGATGGTCGTTCTTCGAGACCAGGTAGTCGCCGTGGTAGATGATGTCGTCGCGGGTCAGCGGGACGACCAGACCCTTCTCCATCAGGACGGCCAGGCAGCTCCAGGCGTCGAGCCGGGTGACGACGCTGTCCTTGACGATGTCGTCGAGCGAGCGCACTGCGTCCACAAGCGGGATCACTGCCGACGCCGGATACTCCTGCGAGGCCTCGGTGAGCGCCGCTTCCTGACCTTCGCGCGGGCCGAGCACCAATCCGCCGTCGGGGAAGACCTGGCGGACGCGTTCCCATTCGTCCTGGCGCCGCGCCGACTCCATGAGCAGCGAGTTGATGTTGAAGGCCAGCCCATCGGCCTTCGAGCGCTCGACCAGCTGGTTGATCTCCTCGGCTTCGGGACCAGCGTCGTGAAAGACGAAATCGGCGTAATCCCAGGTGAAGAGGCTCTGCAGTTCCTCCTCGGCCTGGCGCTGGACGGCGTCCTTGACCGCCCCCTCGTCGATGACGCCGCCCTCGATCAGCCGGCTGATGACCTGGGATTCCCGACCGGAGCTGGATATCTGCGCCGCCGTGGTGGCATCCAGCCGGCCTTCGAGGATAAGGCGCCGAAGCAGGGCCTGGCGCTCCTCGCCGCGACGGAAGGCGACGCCGATCAGTTCGCCCTGGTCGAAGACGACATCCCGCCCCCCTTCCACGGCGGCCAGGCGCAAAACGCCAGTGGCCTTGAGTCTGGAGCACCTCGGGCAGCGCCAGAGTGCGAAGGTTGCCCGCGAAGCCCATGCGGGGACAGTAGATGCGGAGCCGGGGGCGTCAACGCGGGGCACGGAGCGCGGGCCGCCCGCCCGTCCGTCCCCCCAGGCGGCCCGCCTGGGGGTGCCTGGGATGCTCCACCACGAACCCCGGCCGGGCCGGCCGGGTGACGGGCGGGCGGGCCGCCCGCGCTCCGGGCAACGCCAGGCCCCCGGGTCCGTATCCACTGCATGACGGGCACACGGCGCGGCTTCACCCTGATCGAACTCCTGGTGGTGATCTCGGTCATCGCCGTGCTGGCCGGGATGCTGCTGCCGGCGATCAACCTGGTGCGCCAGCAGGCCAAGAACGCGCAGTGTTCGAACAACCTCCGGCAGACCGCCATCGCCATGGGAGTCTACCAGCAGGACAACCAGGACGATTATCCCTGGCACCTGACCCTGCTCGTCGGTGGCGAATACGATCTGGTACTCAAGTCGCTGCAATGCCCGCTCGATCCGACCAGGGGCGGCCGCACGGACATGGGCCGCACCAACATGGACCCCATGACCCGGCTCTACGAACCGGGCATGAGCTACATGTACGAGGTCAGCAACAACCCGGGCAGCAACCTCGTCTACGCCGCAGGCGGACAGATGCTGACCGGCGGGGACATCGGGTACTTCTGGCGCGACATGGAGACGCCACCGAGCGACCCGACGCTCACCTGGCAGGACGCCAAGCTCCATCAGGCGAAGTTCGGCAATGCCAAGCCAGGCGTGGTGCCGAGCGGATGGGCCGACTTCGGAAGCCCATTCCCCTCATCGGCGCTGCCGGTCCTCCGCTGCTACTGGCACGGCAAGTGGAGCGCCGGAAACCTCGACAACGAAAAGAAGGTCAACAACGTGGCGCTCGGCTACAACATATTCTGGAGCACGCCGCAGTGGGAACGGGACGTCAATCCCAACATCCCGAAATAGTCACCCATGCACCTCGGCCACCACGCCGAGCCCCCTGACCCGCCCGGCGATCCCCTCCAGTTCCGACGCGGTCAGCGCCGTCGCCCAGGG
>JFJP01039783.1_pt1 | contig 12665 bp, 11 predicted proteins | sample 431651 | NCBI WGS metagenome assembly JFJP01 (sample SAMN02602958, study PRJNA72255) | Microbial mat metagenome, whole genome shotgun sequencing project. | biome: fresh water; feature: sink hole; material: water; isolation source: purple microbial (photo- and chemosynthetic) mats found in... | reverse complement strand
CGTCTTTGTCCTTTTTGGCTTTCGCCAATGCTGTTTTATTCACCGAAAAATACTTCGCAGACGATGATTTGTATTTAATCAATTCATCGGCGGTCATATCCTCTACTTCCCGAGTTAATTGTAGTTTTTTGAATATGGGATGAACTCCCAAAACTTTACCAGTTGTTTGATAGCAATTCAACTCATCGTAGATTTTTTGGTTTTCGTCGAAAGCTTTAACGGCTTCGTTTGCCAATATAGCCACTTCCTCATTCGTTTTTGGTTTCTCGCCACTTTCCGCAGCTTGAATTTCTTCTTGCAAAGCCAAATAATGATTCCAAGCTGTGATTTTGTCCGCCACTAGAATTTTCATTTCATCCGGACAATCTTTCTCATTCAAAAAAGGAAATTCAACACGAATTTGTTTCGCATCTAATTTCGGAGCAAGTTTCAAAGTTTCATTGTCATCCTGAGCTTGACGAAGGGCGTTTTTCAATTCCTCATTTTCCTCTTCCAAATCCATTTTCTCAAACTCTAAATTTTCTTTTTCTTCCTCCAGTTCCGCAATCTGCTCACTTCTATCTGCAACCTGCAAACTGGCTACTTTCTCCACATCGGTAATCCCGTGCATTTTCTGCAAATCATACAGCAAATTACTCAAACCATTTGGCGTATAGCCAGTAGCATTAATAACTCTTTCCACTGCAATATTCTTTCCGTCCGATTCACGATACAAGGCAAAAGCCTGATTAAATTGTTCGTGCGGAGCTTCGGGTAAGTTCTGGAAGAACTTGATAACTTTTGTTTTCATATTTTTTGCTTTAGTTTATTAAGTATATACGGCTCTTATCGCCCACATAGAGGCACTTTCTATGTCTTTAATAGCAAATTCTTTAATCCTAACTGCTTCTTCATTGTAACTTTCTATGTCACTCACTAGGTTAATTAATTCAGCAGCTTTTGATTTAATCAAATGTATAACTTCATTATTCGATGGATTAAATTTTACTCTAGCTCTTTTTTCTCCAAGAGTTAAATCTTTTTTTTCTTCACTCATAACAATATTTTTAAGGTTAATTTTTTATTCGATGTAAAAGTGGTAATTACCTTTTAATTTCGGTGTGACATAAAAAAAACACGCCATTTCTGACGTGTTTTTCCAAAAAAAACTAACCAAAATAAAATACTATGTTCTTGAAATCTCTTGGAATAAAGTAATTCCACCAGCAATAAACACTTTCAAATTGATAGTTGCACCGGCAAGTCCTACCCAAGTAGTTCCTGAAATCAACAAAGCCGATTTATCGGTAACACCGCTTGCCAATGTTGCAGGAGCAACACCGCCACCACCTATCAAGGTTACAATATCACCGTGTGCTAACGTGCTTGTAGCAACCGCTATCGAAGCAGTAACCGCCAAGCTAGGCAATTGATACACAAAACCATTTGCAGGGCTAAAAGCCACCGCAGTCGAAGAAACCACATTGAAAGGAGAGCCAAAACTCAAACTTCCTGTGTAGTGTCCAGGAACATAACCCGATTTTGCAAATTGCTCAAAAACGAGTGTGTGCATTCTCGAATCGTTATCATCTTTCAAACTTGGTTTCAATTGTACAGGAGCACATTTAGTCCCAATTACTTTTTTAAAAGAATCAGAGCAAGAACCATAAATGATGATACAGTTTACGCCTGTCCAGTTTTGTACAAATTCGGCAATAGCCAAATCATTCCCCGGGTGTTCGCCCTCAAACTTGTGTTTGAAAGAAACTGCATCTTCATCACCATCGCTTTCAAATCCAGCTTTGATTTTGGAAGGGGTCATATACAATTGGATCATCTTCGCTCCTGTGTTCATCACAAAGTTTCCTGTGTGGTTCACGCCATTTCCATCTCTTGATGGCCAAGTCATAATGTCATCCACTGCAACTATCGTTACATTGGGTTCTTTTGGAGCAGCAGCCCCCGGAGATTTTCCGAGAGGCTTTGCTACATTTGTTCTTTGGTACATAATATTAATTTATTAATGCTTATCTACTAAGCGGTTATACTTCTTCCAGTTTCCACAAATACTCCATTAACCATAGTCAATTGGATATAATCGTTACTATCTCCCAATACAGCAGTTGTAACTACATTGATTGTAGCAACATCAGCAATGGTAACATCAACATCTACGGCATCAGTTCCGTATATTTTGATTGTTTTGCCTTCAACTCCATTCAAGATACTTGTAATAGTAGTATCAGCAGTTCCTGTGAATCTAAACACTGAACCACCTTTCACATCAAGAGCAGCAGTCGAGAACGAAATATCAGTAGTAGCAACAACTTCAGGAGCTGTGGTTCTACTCAATTCTTTGAAAGTACCATCAGCGTTTGCAAACAATACGATTGTTCCGCCAAGTGATAAATCAAAGTTAGAAGCCAAATCTAATCCGCCACCGTCAACCAAGTTTTTAGCAGCTGCCAATCCTGTGTTTCCTTTGATACGGATAACAGAACCTTTGGTCGCTCCTTCAATAGCTGTAATGTTAGTTTTCCAAGCGGCATCAACTTCAATGCTAGGGAAAGTTACTTTCAAAATTCCTGACTGATCATCGAATGCAGGAGCGAAAACTTCGTTACCAAATACTGGCACATTGTTCGACCACACTTTTTGAACTTCAAAAGCTCTAGGGTCTCCTTCGGCTAATTTTGTTCCCACAAATTTGATACGGATACCCAAACGGTAATCGGCAAAAATGTGTGTATCTCTTTTTTCGTGAGAAACTGTGAATTTTCCTTTTTCAGAAACATTGTACTCTAAAACCTGAATGTTTTTAGATTGTGTGATTCCAATGAAATCCGTTTTAGTTTGATCGACCAATTCTTGGAAGATAAAATTAGGATAATCAATAGGAGAATTGGTTTGGTATAATGATTTGCTTTGGTCGCTTGCATTGTTCACTAATTGTGGACGCAATTCGCCAGCGCGTTTCATATAGGCTTTCAACCATTTAGACGACAATTGAATTTCAAGACCTTGCTCTTTTCTTTCAATCTCTGGCATCATTTCAATCATTGTGTTGATGTAATCCACAATGTTTGATTCTGTTGGAACACCAATATCAAAAGCACGATATTGTTGTTTCACATCTCTAAAGTAGTACCACAAATAACGCAAACCGTTTTGAGAATTTACAGCAGCACCCGGCATATTATCGCCATCAGGAGACTGTACAAAAATTCCATTGATTTGTGCGTTTCTGTCATCAACCATTTGCACTTTGATTAATTCTGCCAACAAAAATCCAATAAAGGACATTTTCCAAGGGTGTGAACCATCGGCTTTGTTGTAGCTTCTAATCCAAGTGTTTTCGATTTCTTGCAATTCGTAACCAGAGAAAGTAATATCGATCTTTTTACGATATACTTGCCCTTGCTCGGATGCAATTTTGAATTTGTTTTTAGGCGACCAACCTTTGGCACGACCTTGAACAATTTCGGCAGGGATGATATATCCGTCAGAAACACGGTCTAATACTCCAGTACGAGTATCCCATTGAGAAGGCAACCCTCTAAAATCATTGAATAATGATTCTAATGTACCGTTGTTTTCTTCCACAAAATGCTCTAAATCCGATTGTAACAATGGAATTGTTCCGCTACTGTTGAAGTCCGTGGCTTTCATTCCACCATCTCTCAAACGAGCATTCCAGGAACGACCTCCGTCAAAAGCATCATAGCTTTTTCCTGATCCAAATAAGTGTGTTGCTGAATGTTTCATAATTCCTCTTTCGGCTAATCCGCCTCTAATAATTTCTAAAGGAGAATCTCCCTCGGGTTCGTGAAGCAGTTTGGCAATGATAGCCTCTTGCTCTTTTTGTTTTGCTCCTAAAGCTTTCAACGTAGCCAATGTTTCGCCATCGCCTTTTTCATCTTTTGCTATGTTCGCAATTTCCTCTGCAGATAAACTCGATTCTTTTACAAGAGCATCGATTTCGTCTTGAATGGCTTTCAAATCAAGGTTATTTTGAGCCATGTTCTTAATTTCGGTATCAATACCGTTGATAGCCTCTGTGGCTAACTTTTCGCCAAGTGCATCGACAATTTTTTGTCTTTGTTCGGCACTCAAATTGAGGCTTTTGTTTTCGCCATCAATCGGGAGTTCTTTCACGCTCAATAGTCCGCAAAATGCTAAAACCGTTTGAGCCATAATTTTCCATTTCATAGGAGTTTTGTTTAAAAGGGTTAAAAATTAATTACTTATAGTGGTTCAATTCACTCATTATATGAAGCCTGTTTATGGCTTGGTCAAGGCTACCAATTGCATCTATCATTCCGTACTCCAAAGCTTTGTCCGCTCCAAAAGTCTTTCCTGTCAATACGCCAATTTCTTCTTTCAATTTTGGGCAAGCCTCACGAACTGCATTCTGAAATTTGATTGCTAAAGGAGATAGATGTTCCGCTTTAATCATATCATACTTTCCTTCCAGTGCCAGTTGAATAGCTTGATTTTTATGTTCGCTTTCCTTTGGGTAGATTTCGTGAAAAACATAACCTTTCTCTTCGAGAAACTTTCTGTTATCGGCAAACGAGGCTACAACACCCACAGAACCAAAAGCGGCAGATACATTATTGTCTGCCATTTTATAATCCGCCACAGCACACATTGCCCAATAATGCAACGAGGCACATTGATCGGCAATAGCAACTACTGGTTTAGTTTTGTCTTTGGCAAACTGAATAAAAGGGCCTATTGCATTAACTCCTCCGCCTGGCCCATCTTCTTTGAAAATAGTTCCAATGATATTCGGGTTTTTATCGGCAGCGTATAAAGCACTTACAATTTCTTCGGCACCATACGAACACATATCGCCGTATTTCATAACTGGACCAACCATATCTATAACAGCAACCGAACCTTTAGGAGCGTTGATACTTCCAGAACTATCAGGACGAATGGTTTTTCCGTTAGCATCTACAACACTCATAAGCGAATGTGTTTTCTCTACAATTGGTACATTTTCGCCCATCATTATTTTATGAACCATTGGCATATATGCCAAAATCCCTTCGAATGACATTGCCCATTCGCCTCGGTTTAAGTCCATCAATAGTCTATCTACTCTCATTGTATTAATTTTATGCGAAGTTGTTATTATTAAAACTATTTCGCTGTGACAACTTTTTCGAGATTTACTCAAAAACATTTTCAACTTCCCGAAGGAGTTGTTTTTCCAATTGAGAAATCTCGGCAACTACTTTTCCCAATTGGGTAAACAAGGTTTCGTCAACTTCAGTCAAGGAATAAATTTGGGATAAAATCAAAGCGTTTTTCAACTTCAAATCACGGAGTTTATTTTCGAGTTCGTTCATTATTATTTGTTTAAAAATTGAGTTACAACGGCTGTGTTTTTCTTTATGTATAAAAACATCAGGAATAAGGCGAACGCTCCCAGAACTACTACTCCTATCATTATATAAATGATAAAAGAGCTGTCGAAATTCTCTGTTTTCTTAGATTCTTTCTCTTTTAAGGATTGTTGAAATTCCCGATTTTCTTTTCTGATTTCGGCTATTGCAGAGGCGAAACAATCTATCGAAGCAATATTACCAGTTTGATCATAAACTGTTTTTATAGTCGTGCCTTGACGATTGGTTCTGTAAATAGTCGTGTCTTTATAGATTACGTTTGGTATTTCATAACGCACCGTGTCGCCTTTGCGAAAGGTTTGGCTCTCGACCGTTTCTTTGAAACCAGTATCGGATTTTGTTTTGGCAGCTTCTTTCTGAATGTCGCAGGAAGTGAATAGCATTGCAAAAGCTATGGCTAAACAAAGGATTAGGAGGTAGAATATTTTTTTCATTACGCTTCATTTACGGAGATTGCTCCAGTTGCTTCTAGTTTTATAACTCTTACATTGTCGGGCTGTGCTACTTTCCAAGGCGTTCTGCGAATGGCCATACAACGCTCTTTTCTTATCCTGGTAACACAAACCATATCCGATTGATTACCACCCAAAACGTGATAGGCTGTTTTGTCCTCGCCTACATAAATCCCCACGTGACCACCACCATTGCGAACAAAAACAAGAATATCGCCAAGCATAGCTGTTTTTTGTGATGTTCCAAACGTTTGCCAGTTTCTTGCCCATAACGGATTGTCAACTGGTTTCAGTCCTGCGTTATGACAAACAATAGCCATAAACAAACCGCACCACGGAATATCGTCTTTGCGATAGCTTTTTTCTAAGTTTAGCGTTTCAGCCCATTTCAGGATTTCGATATTATCGCCTTGCCCGGGCACTTCTTTGATGCCAATAAGTTTCACAGCTTCGACTAATAGTCTTGGCGATTTTTCGGCAGAAAGCCATTTGTATATGTTAGCCATAACTTTTATTTTTCGACAATGTCTGTAATACTGTCTTTTACTTGTTTGGCTCTGCCTAATGCCTTTTTTAATAATGCCCAAACATCAAGGCCTGTGGCTTTTTCGAAATTCTCTTTGATAGAAACCGTTTCGATGAATATGAGTAACATAGCCGTTATTTTGGTAGCCATAAATGCAACAGAGAAGAACTTAAGGGAGATTTCGCTTAACAAATGAAGGTCGATTACATATAGAGAAATGATACACAATTGGTACAATAACATTTTAGAAACAATTTCGCTTAGTTTTCGGCTGGTTACGAATTTCCAACCTCTTACTTTTACCGATCTGTAAATACCGAAAGCAGTATCTAATAGTATGGCAAAAAAAACGGCAAGCATCAAACCCTGAATAGGAGCCAGAAATACACAAACGGAGGTAAATAAATAAAAGAGATAGGTTTTCATAAAAAAGGGTTTTAAATTATTTTTTCAAAAATAAAACCCTTGATAAAAATTTGCTGTGACAACAATTTTTAACCTAGGTAGTTAATAACCCTTGGCGACTTTGCCGCTTGAAAACGGGCGACTATTTTGTTGTTTTTTTTTTCGCGATAGTATATTTTTCGCAATGTTTCATTGGAAAAACCAAACTCCAGAAGGTCATATTTTTCTATGAACTTATCTATAGCATAAGTAACTACTGCATTATTGTTATTTTCTAAACACCCATTCATATAGGAGATAAACGACATTCTGAAAATATCCTCCAGCAAATCGTTGATGTCTTTGTTGGCTTCCTCGGGGAGCATCAAAAAGGAGTTTCGCCCACTTTCGTATTTGTAGAACTGCCCTTGATACTGCCTACTATTCCCCGATTCTGAAATAGAAAGGTAGAGATTGAAGTTTTCGACATTAAGGGGCTTTCCGGACTTGACCATTAGCAAACGAATAATCCTGCCCACAGTAGAAATCATTGGCGAAAACAACACCGATTTTCCTCTTTTGTTTCCATACAAAAACTCCTCGCCCTCGCTTTCTTTGAAGAAAAAAGGGACTAAATGTTGTCGTATAATTATTGGAACTACTGCTGACATAGGTTGAAGAGTTTATAATTTTACTTCGTCAACTGAAGCTGTTTTTTCTATAAGCCCTTTTACAATTCTATCTCCAATTAATTTATTGAATTTAGCGTTTGGATGAACTGTATCGCCTGAATATGAAGTCCAATTTTTATCGTTGACACCTAAGTCAATAAGTTTGATAAAAGGCAATCCATATAAATCAGCAATTGCTCTCACAGCCACTCTATATTCATTTCTCCAAAACGCTCCCGTCATTACTGTACTTTCATTTTGAACAAAAGTTATGTCTAATAATACAATGGTAGCTTTTGGAACTCTTGCAATTATTCTATCTAACATTATTTTATATGAGGCATAAAAAGAAGCATCAAACACATCCGAAGGAGCATCTTGCAAAGTACCTATAAGGTGACCACCGTCATTAGCTCCAGCCATTATTAAAATATAATCTGAATCTGTAGGTATTGTATTCACTCTTGATTGACGACACATAGAATTATCAATTGTAAAGTAATCTACCCCCTCTATTCCTGATGGTGCATTAGAAGGCTGTTGACTTATAAGCTTTCCATTAACATCTACCCAAGCTATTGAAAATTGTGAGTGATGTACCCTAGAACCACCAATTCCTCTTTCATAATGTTTCATAGATAGTTTTGACATTATATTCTTTTGAAACTGATTAGCAGCAGTTATTGAATCTCCATAACTTGTAAATTTTTTTCTATACCATCTTCCAATATTATCTAAATCATAATATCTAGCATATCCAAAATTCAAAGAATTATCATCTACATAACCATAGGTAATTCCGGCAACATAAAAAGAGCAAGTTGTAGTAGGGGAGTGTTGCAATTGCATCATATATGAATTATTGAACGCTTTGAAATCTGCTTGTAGCTTATTAACAGCTAAGCTTTCTACCCATATCCATTTATTCATTTCTAAATTAGTATAGCGATGAGATTGAATATTAGTAATTATTGAATTATCATTAAAAATAGCTGAAAATACTTCGGAACTATTTCCTTCGCATTTTACCCAACATCCCATTTTTATTTTAACATCCCGATTTATTGGAAATAATTCTCCGTCTGCACGGTTTGAATTATAAGCTAAGCTTGTCATCGCTACATTTAATGTGAAATTATTACCTAAAGAAGATGTGAATTTAACACCATCGCTTTTTACAGGACTTGAATTGTCAGTTCTTAAATTGATAATTTCTTTAGTGAATGCCTTAACATTTTGTTCATAAGAACGATTATAAAGAGGCGTTTCTAAATCAATATATTCTTCATATATATATTGATTTTTAACTGTTATTTTACTTTTATTAAAAACTTTTGAAGATACAAATTTATTAGGATAAGTGAATTTTGTAGTATTAATCAATATAAGACCAGTAATAAATACTATATCACCTGCTGTATTATATCTTAAATTAAAATTGTATCCCTGCAATGGGTCATTGTTAACAATAACTGAGTCGTTGAAATTAACCCAATTCCAATTTGAATTATTAATAAATACTTCTTGTGGTGTTGAGCCTCCTATTTTATTTACATAAACTGATTTAACGTTAGAAATTGAAGCTGCTGGAAATCTTACATAAATTCCACATCTAAAAGTTTCTCCATTTGCGTAATTTAATTGATTTAGATATTCTTTTGAAAAAGAAACCCCTACTTCGTCAAAACTACCACCACTTACAACCCTTGCGCAAGAAATAAAAGTATTAGTTGTGTCTTGAAAAGGGATAATAAGATTATTACCTTGTGCTCCTCCTCCATTATAAAAATTGAAATGACACCACGGATTTGAAAAATATTTTCCTGAATATGGTTTGGTGAAATAAGGGTCGTACCAATCATTAGTAACAGGACCTTCTGATATTGCATCTACTTTCGAATTAGTAATTGCTAAATCAGCGTAAACTTGTGTAGACAATAATGCCTTTTCTCTTAAAATTTCTTTTTGAACATTTCTTTTTGGTGCATACAAAACTTTTTCAGATTGTGAAGCTGTAATACCAGTTATTGTGGCTATAGCATTGTCGCCTACTGTTAAATTATTTCCTCTAAATCTAATTCCAAATTTTACAGAAACACATAAAGGGTCTAGTGTAACATTACCAAACTGAACAAAATTCCAAGAGTTTAACGCTATATATGATGGGGTAAATGTAGTTGTAGAGCCTACTTGTGTGCCAGCTGAATTTAATTGATAAACATACACAGCATTAATTAATTGCTTTGCTATGTTTTGTTTTATTAAAAAACCTAAAGAAATATATCCTAGTACTACTGGAGTTGTACATTCAAACCAGTACTGGTCATTTATGTCGTTTAAAGTAATTTGTAAAGCATTTCCTTTATAATCACTATCTGATTTTACTATTAAAGACTCCACCGATGTTTGAGAAACAAGTGTTAAACCAACGGGTAAAGAAGTAGAACCAACTGTGGTCTCTGAAAAATAGGGGTCTGATACTAAATTATCAACCACTAAAGTAGGATTCGCATAAGAGTTCAATCTCTCCACCCACTTACTACTTGTACCTGGAACATCTCCAGCAATCGTAGCCGCATTAGAAACCCAATCTTTTCCTAAATAATTTACTTGGTCGCCTGATAAATAGGACTTGGCAGTCCACGTTTCTATTTTTGATGTTTGGATAATGAGTGGAGTTAAGCTAACAGAAAACACACCGCCAACTCTTCGTAAAGTTCCTATGTTGTTTGAAGGAATAACCATTCCTCCCCAAAAAGGATAAGTACCAGGCTCGACACCTAATATATGCACGTTTCCTGTTATTTCAGCAGGAACTGCAATATTAGGGTTTGAAAGAGCTTTACTGTCTGTTATTTGAGAGTCTATAGCTGTTAACATTTCATCGTAATTTGAGTTAACCACTTCTTTTATCTCATTTAAATCTAAGTCTTGTACTTGATTTACTCTAGCTTGCCTAGGTATTACACTCACTTTGTCTTCATAAGTTATTTTCATTATATATTTACATTTAAATTAATACTCAAATCATTTATCCTTGGAAGTGTTATAAAAATAATATTAGACTTAGCTTTAACATTGTTTTCATAATCAACAGCTTCTATTCTAAAAGAATGTTCTACATAAAGACTTACATTTTCTACGGTGTAATTATCATTATCGCTAATTACGTTTGCAATCAATTTGTTATCGACATAAACCCTGTAGTGAGATACTTTGTAAATGTCTCCTACTTTTGCCCAATTTAAAATTACTGAAGCTGTATTTGAAGTTGGTTTTGGCATTTTATTATATATTAATTAATTAATTTTTAGCTTTATTTACTTTCAACTGTCTATTGAATAACTTTCTATAACTAAATCAACATTAGTAACTTTATTTTCAATATTATTACTAGTATTATGCTTTCTTTTTGCTTTACTTGAACTTAGTAATTCCCAATTGCCTTCGTTATTAGGTTCTAAGCTAATTAAATATCCGTATTCATAATAACCTTCTTCATTTATAAATTCAACTAACCCGTAATAATTCATTATCTGCTCGTTATTAATAATCACGCTTCCAGTTACTATTTTCATTAATAAATAATCAACTTCTTTATTAAATGTTATTATTTCGGGATTAAATAGATTTTTATCTAAATCTCTGCATAATACATTTCCGTTTTCAAAAGTTTCTACACTTCCTTCTCCTTTTGGCAAAGTGCGTAATTTAGTATTTCCGTTAGAGCTTGAATATCTTACATAAGAATCTAAGTCTTTACTAAAACCGCCTTTTATCCAATAACCTATTCTTTTTAAAACATTAGCAGGGCTAAATCTTAAATTAGTAGCTGTTTCAGGCGAATAAATACCAGTTGTTTCTTTATTGAATATTGAAGGGACAATAAAGTCGTCTTCCCATTTTCTTTGTTGAAAAACATTTCCAACAGCTATCTTTAAATCTAAAATCATAACACTTAAATCATATCTAGTGTCTTCTTCAGGATATTTATTTCTAGGCTTCCTTCTAGCAAACTCTGTGCCGTATGAATCGGCTCTGTATTTTGATACGTTTTGTAATTTATTTTCTATTTTAGTTATAGGTGTTGTGTACGTATTAGAAACATTATATTCATCTAGCCCTAAAGCTTCTTCATATAAAACAGAGCCTGAAGGCTGCGAATAGCCGACGTTCAAACTACTATAAAAATATTCTTTAGCACATTTTCTTGAAATGCTGTTTACATTTCCTAATCTAATCGTAACCACTTCGTTATAAAAATAACTTATATGTTCAACTCGAATCTTTTCGTCACCACCAACTTTTTCTATTCCATATCCTAATTGCCAAACGCATTTAAAAGAATCAATGAAATCTTGAAAAGAGGTTGTTATTTTTTCTGTATTAAATTGTCTAACCCAAAAACCATTAGTTAATCCAGTTAAAGAAGCGTATCCATCTTCATTATAACCTATATCCGTTCTTCCTAAAGCTTTAGACACTAATCTATTTGGTTTATTTGTTATTATATTTATAATTCTATCCAAACACTCAAACGGCATAATAAATTTAGCTTTTGTTGGCTCAAAATATGTTTCGTCATAAATAGTTAAATTGCATTTTTTTAAATCAATAAAACATTGTATTGGACCGTTTAGCCTAGTTAAGGATAAAGACAAAGCTAAACTTTCATCTTTTAATAAATCAACAATTATTGTTTTTTTTAAATCAACATTATAATTATTTGATATGTTTTCTATTTCAATAAATTCTATAGCTTCTTTTAATGTATATGATAAACCATTCTCAAACTTAAAAATAATAATTTTTAAATCAGTAGCTAAGTTTAAAACTTGACTTATTAAAAAATTAATATCTATTCCTATATTTAATATTTTTTCATTAGGGGAAATAGAATAAAACATATTAGCAGTTTCTGCGGCTGGAGAAAAATCATATTTGTAAACTGTCTGAACATTTTCAGATAGCTCAGTTTTCATTAATATCGGAATCGCTATATTTGAAAAAGAATCTATAGTATTAAATAATATTGTACAATTACTTGGTTTTTTTATTATTTCTACAATTCTATTTCCAGAGCCTATAACTACTGTTTCTTCATTTGCTTTTTCTAAAGATAAATTATCTATAATCATAATTTTACGCCCATCCATTACTAAAGATTCTACTTTTAAAGGTTCTAAAATACTTCCTTCCATAGTAGTAAGCCTATCTACTTCTAATTCTTCAGAATTCC
>JFJP01036324.1_pt1 | contig 12665 bp, 12 predicted proteins | sample 431651 | NCBI WGS metagenome assembly JFJP01 (sample SAMN02602958, study PRJNA72255) | Microbial mat metagenome, whole genome shotgun sequencing project. | biome: fresh water; feature: sink hole; material: water; isolation source: purple microbial (photo- and chemosynthetic) mats found in... | reverse complement strand
GGAAATGCGGGTGGCGGGTTTTTTCATCAGTTTCTCCTGGGGCGCAGGAGGACAGTATACGGGGAAAGGCAGAAAAGGGAAAGACGGGCGACCGCGGATGAGGGGGCTCCGAAGAGGGACGTTCGCCCCGGTTTTTGCCCGGTGCCTCATCCCAGATCGGGATCGTATTTGGCGCGTTCTCCGCCGGTGAATCGGCATCGGGTGCGCGCGAGGACGAGGGGCGCTTCGCCGATGGTCTTGACGCAGACGCGCACGGGGACGGCGACGTGTTTGAGGTGCATGCCGATGAGGGTGTTGCCGATGTCGATTCCGAGGTCAGCTTGTACCGCATCGACGAGTACGGGTTCGGCCATGCCTTCCCAGACGGCGGTCGCGAAGGCGCCACCTGCCTTGGGGTGCGGGATGGCGTTGACGCGTTCGAGTCCCAGCTCTTTCATCGTGGATTTTTCGACAACCAGCGCCCGGTTGAGGTGTTCGCAGCACTGGGCCGCCAGGAGGAGTTTTTTGGCGGTGCAGAATCCGGCGAGGGTTTCGTAGATCGCCTTGGCCGCTTCCGGGCTCCCCGCGGTGCCGATTTTCTTTCCGACCACTTCGCTCGTGCTGCAGCCGACGACCAAGAGGCTGCCTTCCTCCGCTTTCGAGACCGTATGGAGTTCGTCGAGGGCGGCGCGTAAATCCTTTTTTATTTTTTCGAGCATGAAAGTCTCCTTAGGAGAAGTGTACATCCGGGGCGGTCTGCTTGTATACCTACCGGTAGGTATAGTGAGTATGCGCAATTCATCTCTTTACTTATGACCAACTGCCAGGTCGACTGGCGTTTGGTCAAAACCAAACGCAAACAGACTTGCGTTTGGTTATGAGCTTGGTATATACTATACTATATGATACAAAGGGATTGGTGGGTACGGGAACTTGAGCGACTTTGGAAAAAACGCAGCATCATCTGGCTGTCCGGTGTTCGCCGGTCGGGAAAAACAAAGCTCTGCCAAAGTCTAGAGGGATCCCGTTACCTTGATTGCGAGCTTCCATCGGTCAGACGAGAGTTGGATGATCCTGAATCCTTTTTGTCGTCAGTCGATCAGGAAATTCTCGTTCTTGATGAAATTCATCGTCTTGATGATCCTGCACTTCTATTAAAAATCGCCGCTGATCATTTTCCCCGCCTCAAAGTGGTAGCGACCGGGTCTTCCACTTTGGGCGCATCTGCAAAATTTCGTGATACGTTGACCGGACGGAAAACAGAGTTGTTGCTTACTCCTTTATGCGAAGCAGATGATTCCTTTCCGGGGTACGGGAATCGTACCCGACGTTTTCTGAACGGCGGACTCCCCGGCTTTTTTCTTGCGAAGCAGCGTGATGACCGCGAGTATTCAGAATGGATGGAATCATTTTGGGCACGGGATATCATGGAATTGTTCCGGCTTGAGCGTCGTTCCTCTTTTTTGAAATTCGCCGAACTGTTGCTTGCGCAGAGCGGCAAACGTTTCGAAGCGACATCGTTTTCAGCTCCGTGCGGCGTGAGCAGGACGACGATCATGAATTATCTCGCCGTGCTCGAGTCGACGTATCTTGTACATGTCATCCGGCCGTTCCATGGCGGTTCTGCGGCGGAGATAACCTCGACGCCTCTGGTATACGGTTTTGATACCGGATTCATCGCTTGGGCGCAAGGTATTCACGAAATAAGCATGAAAGACCGCGGATTTTTTTGGGAGCATTTGGTTCTCAACGAGATGATTGCCGGACTGCAGAGCCGTTCAATCCTTACCTGGCGGGACAAGCAGCAGCGGGAAATTGATTTCGTCTGGGCCGAACGCGGCAAGCCGGCAGTCGCAATCGAAGTCAAATGGAAGGCTGATTCGTTCGAGCCCCGCGGTTTGTCCGCCTTCCGTGCCTTGCATCCCGGTGGGACAAATCTGGTAGTCGCTTCCGATATAGTCGAGCCATATACACGTAATGAAGCCGGCTTCGAGATAACATATGTTCCGCTCGACCGGTTGTGTGCGTTTCTCTCTTCGACAGACCCTGCTGCTATTTGATGAAAGTCCCCTCGTCGAGTTCCGCGAAAGCCCGGTTCAGTTCCTCGCGGGTATTCATGACGATGGGGCCGCCCCAGGCTACCGGTTCGCGAAGGGGTGCGCCGGAGAAGAGGACGCACCTTGCGCCGCCGGATTCGGGAGCCGCGAGGGTGACCGTATCGCCATCCGTCAGGAGGACTGCCCGCCTGCGGTCGAGCGATTGCCGGTCGCCGCTGCTTCCGAGTGTGAGCGTGCCGTCGAAAATATAGACGAACACGGTATTTTCGGAAGGAACGGGAATATCTACCGACGCTCCCGCGTCGAGACCGATGTCGAGCATCGTCGCTTCGACGTACTCGCCCCGCATCGCGCCTGCTGTATCGCCGAAGGATCCCGCGATCACCGAAACGCGAGATCCGGTTCCGTTGACCGCGGGTATTTTTTCGGCGGTGAGGTCCCGGTATTTCGGCTTTGTCGGCATTTCCTGGTGGATGATACCGCTGCCCGCGGTCATCCATTGGCAGCCGCCGTCGAAGATGCTTCCCTTGTTGCCGAGGCTGTCGCCGTGTTCGATGTCTCCGGCGACGAGGTAGGTGACCGTCTCGATGCCCCGGTGCGGGTGCCAGGGAAAGCCTTTCGTGTAGTCTGCGGGGTTTTCGGAGTCGAACGCGTCCATCATGAGGAAGGGATCGAAGTCCTTGACGTCGGCATGACCGATCACCCTGACCAGACGCACTCCCGCGCCGTCGAACGAGGCGGAACCCGTTACGATTTTCCGGATTTTCCGGTCGCTCATGTCTTCGCCTTACCTGTACCGCGACACGGTTGCGGCCTGCTCGTTTGGCCTTGTACAGCGCCGTATCCGCCCGCGCGAATGCGCGGGTGATGTCCTCGTCCCGGCCGTCGAATGACGTTATGCCGAAGCTTGCCGTAATATGCAGCACCTGACCGTCTGGCGCGGGAATATCAAGTTTTTCGAGCTGCGCGCGCAGCCGTTCCGCGGATACCCGTGCGCCGTCTATGGTCGTACCGGACAGGATCAGGACGAATTCCTCGCCGCCGTAACGGCCGAACAGGTCATGCGGCCGTTTGCGGGCGAGACAGAAGGCGCCGAATGCCGTCAGCGCGGCATCGCCGGTCTGATGTCCCCAAGTATCGTTCACGTTCTTGAAATGGTCCAGGTCGAACATGACGAGCGCCAAGGCCCCGTTGTCCCGTTTGAACCGCTGGAATTCCTCTTCAGTGCGTTCGAACAAAAATCTCCGTGTCGCCGCACCGGTCAGGGTGTCGACCGTCGCCATCCGGTGGAGTTGATCGAAGAGACGCGCGTTCTGCACCGCGACGGAAACCGAGGCTGCCAGATTCCGGAGACTGGCGCGGTCGATTTCGGTATACGCGTTGCCGGTACAGCTTTGGGCCGAAAGTACGCCGATAACCTCGCCTTCCACCAGCATTGGAACATAGAGACAGCTTTTAGCGATTTTCCTGTTTCCGAATGTCTTCGGAATCGCGGACAGATACTTCCGGAATTCCCTGTCCACGTCATTGATGAGGATGTCTTTTTTGTTTCGCAGGCACCAGGAGGTGAATGTGTCGTTGGTGAGGGGAATCTTGAACGGCGGCACCAGGGCGCCGTCCTCGACGAAGAGGCAAAAGTCGAGGGTTTCCGTTTCCCTGTCGTACAGGCTCAGGCCGAAGGTTTCGGCTTTCATCAATGTACCGATGGATTTGTACAGGGTAAGCACGATGTCTTCGAGCTTCAAGCTCGCGGTGATGCTCTGTCCGAGATCGCCGAGGATCGTCAGGATCCGGGTTTGTTCCCGCCACATTTCCGTTTCGCGGCGGTTTTGGTCTGCGGTATACTGCGTGATCTGGCGGGATACGCTTTCGTGGTGCAACCGCTCGGAAAGTTCGTGGAATTCGGCATAGGCCTCAAGCGCCTCCCGGTACCGGCCGGTTTCCCGCAGCGAATCCGCCAGGCCGTGCAGGGCTTCCGCCTCGTCGATTACCGCACCGTTTTTTCTGCTGAGGTCGATCGCGTCCTCGAAAAGGCGGACGGCTGCCTGCGGGTCTTTTTTTTGAAGCTCGAGTCGGCCTAGACTGACCGCGGCAAGTACTTCGGCATGACCGTCTCCTGCCGGACCGGCGATCGACCGGACTTCCATGAGCAGCTTTTCTGCCGTTTCGAAGTGTCCGTCCATGAGTTCTATGGTTCCCAATTGCGCGAGAGCGGTCGCCAGTGCCGAGGTAAAACCGCCGCTCCGCGCCATTTCGACGGCATGCGACGCGGCCGAGCGGGCTTCCGGTATTTTTTTCTGTCCAATATGGATTTTGGCGAGCAGATTGTGCCCGAGACATATATTCAATCTCGAAAGTTTGCCGCCGGCAAGCGTTTTATGGGTAAGCGTTTCCGCTTCATCCAGGCGCCCTTGGAGATACAGCACCTCGGCCAGATTTCCTTCCACTATTCCGGTCTGGCATTCGTCGCCGAGCCGTTCCGCTATGGCAAGCGCTTCACGATAAACCGTCATCGCCTGGGCATATTCCGCCTGGTCGAGATGAACGCTCGCCAGTCCGTTGAGGATCCTGAGCCGCGCCATTTCGTCGTCTTCCCGGGCAAGGAGTTCGAGCCCATTCAAAAAGTACGTTTTAGCCGGCGCCAGATCGCCCTTGTCGTAGGCAATCCAGCCCAAAAGCCGGTTGCACAGGGCAGCCTCGACAAACAACTTGTCGGTAATGCTTTCTTTTTCCGCTTCGGAAAGAAGGGAAACAAGCTCTATTGGGCAGGTTTGCATCGATTCCTCGGCGAATTCGAGCAGAAACGCCGTTTTTCCCGGTCCGGGAGGGTGTAAATCAAATAATGTGATAAATGCCCCGAAACTGGTTTCCATCTCAATGATTTTCAATGGATTGAGGGCCTCTGTCAAGCAAGGTGAATCGACACTGCATGAATCATATGGAATGGATGCAATAAATATATCGATAAAAAACGACTAAAACAAGTAACTTGTATACAAGTTATTGAATAGTATGTTGAATCGTGTTAAAATTACCTTCACGACACAGGGGGATTCATGATTGTAACGAATATTGCCGACTGCAAGCGGTATAACGCTCTTCATCCATCGTTCGCCCGGGCATTCGCCTGGATCGGAGAGACTGACCTGGCTTCCCTGCCGGCGGGAAGGCTCGAACTTGACGGTACGGACCTGTACTGTGCGGTCTCGGAGTACCGGACCAAGCCGTCCGGGGTCGCCGTGTGGGAAGCCCACCGTGAATATATCGACATCCAGATCGTGGTTTCTGGCGTGGAGCGGCTCGATACCGCGTCATTGACGTCGCTCGAACCGAAAGGCGCGTATGACGGACAGAAGGATTTTCTCGAGCTCACGGGAACCGCGGGACAGTCGGTCGCCCTCTTTCCGGGAGAGCTGGCGATCCTCTTTCCCGAGGACGCCCATCGCCCGGGAACGCACCCGGACGGAATCACCGAAACCGCCGTATCGAAGGTTGTGGTCAAAATTCGCGTTCAGGATCCGAATTTGTGACGCGTCTTCCATAAATGGCCGATGGTGAATTTCTCGCAGGCCGCGCTCTTCGCGTCCAGCAGGGCGAGAATTTTCTTGTGCTCGTCCTGCGTGCGTCCGGCCATTTTCTCGTCCATCTTCTTGTAGAAGAACATGGCGGAGCGCAGGTTGAGCCGTTCGAATACCTGCAGGGACAGGGCGTTTCCGGAAAGGCGCACCATTGTATGATGGAATTCGTAATGCCGTTCGCCGAACGCGATCATGTCGATCGGGCTCTTCTTCAGGATAGAATCCATCTCGGCCACGATTTTTTTGAGCGCCGCGATACCGGCCCCGTTCTCGATTATCAATCTGACCGACAGACCCTCGATGTACGCGCGCATTTCCATCAGGTTCTTGTTGTCCTCGCGACCGTGAATTTTGACGTATGAGCCCGACTTTGGCAGCACCTCGATGAGTCCGTCCCGCTCGAGCCGTTTGAGCGCTTCCCGTATGGGCGTGCGCGAGCATTCGAATTCCGTTCCCAAAAGCGTTTCCGAAAGTTTTTCGCCCGGGCGGTAAGTCTCGTTCAGTATCCTTTTCCGCAGGATCGAGTACAGCTCGTCGACCGGTGTTTTTTGCTTTTCTTTCATGGATCCATTGTCCATGCAAGACCGTCCCTTTGTCAATATTAAGATCTAAAATAAAAAAGAACGAATTCAAAAAATAAAATTTGACAATATCAAGAACCTAAACTAGTATACAAGAATGAGTGCGGCGGGACCTGATGCAGTCGACTGAACAACAACCGCAAGGAGAAAATCTCATGAAACGTTTTGAATTGAAGGACATCAAGGGCGTCATTCCCGCGCTGGTCACCTGTTTCGACGAAACCGGCGCGCTCGACGAAAAAAGGCAGCGGGCCGTCGTCCGCTATCTTTTGGGCAAGGGAGTGCACGGCCTCTATCTGACCGGCAGCACCGGCGAAGGCTTCCTGATGACGGGCGAGGAACGGAAGCGCGTCGTCGAGGTGGTCGTCGACGAGGTGAAGGGTCGGATCCCCCTCATAGTCCATATCGGCGCGATCGGCACCAAAGTTTCCATCGATCTCGCGCGGCACGCCGAAAAAACCGGTGCGGACGCCATTTCCTCGGTGCCTCCTTTCTACTGGAAATTCACCGAAGACCAGATGTTCAACTATTATCGCGACATCACCGCTTCCGTCGAAATTCCGATGATCGTCTACAACATCGCGCTCGCCGGTGCGGTCGGTTTCAATTTCATCAAGCGTCTCGCATCGATACCGGGAGTCGGCGGGGTGAAGTATACCCTCACATCGAAGTTCGAGATCATGCGCATCAAGGAGGAAATCGGCAAGGATTTCGTCGTTTACTCGGGATGCGACGAGATGGCGGTCGCCGGTCTTTCCTTCGGTGCGGACGGCTTGATCGGTTCGTTCTACAACATGATTCCCGAGCCCTTCCTCGATATCTACGACGCGGTATGCAAGAAGGATCTCGGCCGGGCGCAGGAGCAGCAGCGGATCGCCAACGAAATTATCCTGTTCACCCTCGACCGCGGATTCCTTCCCGGAATCAAGGCGGGGATGAAATGGATGGGAATCGACGCGGGTTATTGCCGGGAGCCTTTCGGAATCCATCCCCCCGAACTCGATGCCAAATATCATGAGGAATTCCGGCAGATGAAAAAGACGCTTGGAGTTTCCGGCATCGACTTCATCGACAAGCTGACTTGATGGGTGAATACCGTCTCCATGGAAAAAAGTGGCATGGAGACGATAAGTATCGATTTTATACAAGGAGATCAAGATGAAAAGATTCGGTTTCTGTGCGATGTTGCTCGTCTCGGCGGTCTGTGCCGCGTTTGCCGGCGGCGGAACGGACAAGAGCGCCGGCAAGGCCCCTTCCGGCGATGTCACGATTACCTACTGGTCATTCCCCAACTTCGCCCATTCTAGCGGAGTAGTCGGAAAATTCGACGAAGAGATGATCGCCGCGTTCGAGGCGAAAAATCCCGGTATCAAGGTCAAGCTCGAGACCATCACCTTCAATGACGGCCCCGCGAAAATCGAGGTTGCCCTCGCCTCGAAAACGGGTCCGGACCTGACCTACGACGCACCCGGCCGCATAATCACCTGGGCCAACATGGGCGTGCTGTCCCCGCTCGACGACATCGTCGCTCCCGTCGCGTCCACCATCTCCCCCGGACTCCTCAACGGTTCGAAAGGCGGCGACGGCAAGTACTACATGTATCCGATCCATACCGGCGTATTTCCCATGGCGTTCAACAAGGAAATGCTCGAAGACCTCGGTCTCATCGACATGCTCCCGTACAAGACAGCGGACCGGACCTGGACGGTCGCGCAATACGAAGCCCTGCTCAAGGCGCTCAAGGACAAGCTTCCCAAGGGCGTGACGCCCGGCGTCTTCTTCGCGAAATCATCTGCAGGCGACCAGGCGAGCCGCGCGTTCCTCGCCAACCTCTACGGAAACGCCAACCTTCTCAACGCCGCCCGCACCGAGTATACGATGAACAGCCCCGCGGCCGTGAAGAATCTCGACTGGACCGTCAATGCCATCAAGAACGGACTTTTGACGAACGGTTCGGCGCTTGCCGCGTCCGACGCGATCGACCTGTTCGTGTACGGCAACGCCGCCCATGCGATCCTGTTCTCGACGCTCAACGACAAGCTCAACAAGGACAAGAAAAGCTACAAGGGAAAACCGTTCACCGTCATCTACATGCCGTTCCCGAACGATACCGGAAAACCCGTTCTCGAATACCTGATCGGCGGTCCCTGCGTGTTCGACAACGGCGATCCGCAGAAAGTCGCTGCCGCGAAGAAGTTCATCCAGTTCATGGCGACCGACGCCGAATGGGCCCCGAAACTCATCGCGGCTTCCGGCTCATTCCCCTGCACCAGCAAGATCGTGCAGGAAATCGCCGATCCCGAGATTAAATGGTGCGCCTCCGCGACGAAGTTCTACGGACCGTACTACAATACGATCAAGGGTTTCGCCGAAATGAGGACCTTCTGGTTCCCCGCGCTGCAAGCCGCCATCAACGGTACTCCTTCGAAGGCGGCGCTCGACGAGTTCGTGGCCAAGGCGAACGCGACGCTCAAATAACCGGACCTTCCACGGTATCGAACCGGCCCGGATCCGTTCCGGGCCGGTTCGTTCCCATGACAATCAATTATCGGGTGGTAACGCATATGACAAAGCATACAAAAAAGAAAACGGGGACCTCCGCCGTAATCATCAGGGAGACGATAACCTCGTATCTGTTCCTGCTGCCGGCTTTCGTCTTTTTTTCCGTATTCCTTTTGCTTCCCCTGGTTCGAGGCATCTGGGTGAGTTTCTTCGATTACAGCATCAACAAGTTCGATTTCATCGGACTGAAGAATTATGTCCGCCTGTTCCAGGACAAGGTGTTCCTGCAGTCGCTCGCCAATACGTTCATACTCGTATTGGGAACCGTTCCCTTGATCATCCTGTTCTCGCTTTTCGTATCGACGACCATCTACCGGAAACCTGCGGCCATACGTTCGTTTTTCCGGGGCGTGTTTTACCTGCCCGCGGTATCCTCCATCGTGAGCATCACCGTCGTCTGGGGCTGGATCTACCACCCCCTGTACGGCATCCTCAATTACTTCCTCCAGACCGCGGGCGTCATCGACGAACCCCTTTCCTGGCTCGGCAATCCCTCGTACGCGCTGCCCGCAATCATCGCGGTGCTCCTGACGACATCCGTGGGTCAACCCATTGTGCTGTACGTCGCCTCGCTCGGAAACATTCCCGAGAGTTACATCGAGGCGGCCGAGATAGACGGAGCAAACGGCTGGCAGGTTTTCACGAAAATAAAATGGCCGGCCCTGCTGCCGACGACCTTGTATATCGTGATCATTTCAACGATAAATTCCTTCCAATGTTTTTCCCTCATACAGCTCCTTACCGCGGGAGGACCCAACTATTCGACGTCGACCGTCATGTATCTGGTGTACGAGCGGGCGTTCGTCCTCAGGCAATTCGGTTATTCATCGTCCATGGGCGTCATACTCGGCTTGTGCATAGTCTCGATATCCGTGATCCAGTACCGTTTTTTCGGTAAAGACGTCGAGTTTTGACGGCCGCCGCCCCAAAGGAGTCCTTTCGTGAAACTGAAACATAAAAACCGGTTCGTCCATTCGAACGGCAATATCCTGACCTATACGTTCCTTCTGTTGTTGACCGTATTTTTCATTTTTCCCTTCTACTGGATCGCGACCGGTGCGTTCAAGGTCCAGCAGGCCGCTGTCTCGATTCCGCCGCAATGGATACCCCTGAAACCGACGCTGGTCAACTGGGTGAGCCTGTTCCGGCAGCCGGCGGAAAACTGGCTGATCAACAGCATCGCCATCTCTGTGGCGACGATGCTTCTGGTCTGCGTGACGGCTACGCTGGCGGGCTATGTGCTCGCCAAGAAAAAATTCATCGGCGCGAAATTCGTGTTCTGGCTTTTCGTCGCGGCGATGTCTCTGCCGAAGCAGGTGATCCTCATTCCACTGGTCCAGCTCGTCGCCTCCTGGGGTTTCGCCGACACGCTTTCCGCCTGCATCCTTCCCGCGATCGGCTGGCCGTTCGGTATTTTCCTGATGAAGCAGTTCACGCAAACCCTGCCTTCGGAATTGCTCGAGGCGGCCAAGATAGACGGCTACGGCGAATTGCCGACTTTCGTCAATATAGTCGTGCCCCTCGTCAAGCCCGGAATCGCGGCGTTAGCGATATTCACCTTCATCAGTTCGTGGAACGATTATTTTTCGCAGCTGGTTTTCCTGTCGAGCAGGAAAAATTTGACGCTTCCCCTCGGCGTCGCCACCATGCAGATGGAGTTTTCGTCCGATTACGGAGTCATGATGGCCGGCGCGCTTTTGGCGTCCATCCCGATGATCCTGATATTCCTCCTGTTCCAGCGGTCGTTCACACAGGGCATAACCATGGGAGCCGTCAAGGGTTAGGAGAGGCTCGCGGCGACGAAGACATCGGTGATGTTCATCGTGGAATCGCAGAGCGCCAGGTCCGCCCGTTTTCCCGGTTTGAGGATTCCCCGGTCGGTCATGCCGGTGACGGCAGCGGGGTTGGCGCTCGCCATGCGGAAGAAAGCGATTTCGTCGACGAGTCCCTTCGCGAAGAGTTCCCGGGCCGTCTCGCTTATCAGCATGGCCGATCCGATGAGGGTTCCGCTTTCCTCGTACCGGCTGCATCGGCCGTCGCAGACGACTTGCTTGCCGAGGTAGACCGTTTCGCCGCGTCCCATGCCCGCAGATTTCATGCCGTCGGATACGAGGCAGGCGTTTTTTCGCGCGGTCGAGCCGAGCGCCAGTTCGAGCAGGGCAGGGTGGACATGGACGCCGTCGGCGACGATCTCGAACGTCACCGACGGATTTTTCCTTCGCAGGAAGGGGAGCGCAGCGAGTCCCGGCTTGCGGTGGTCCAGCCCGTTCATCGCGTTGAACAGATGCGTCAGATGGATCGCCTCTTCGACGTCGATATCGGCGAGGTACGCGTCGGAATGGCCCCAGGCGGGGACGACTCCCGAATCGAGGAGCATCCGCCGTGCGGTTTCGGCACCCGGGAGTTCGGGTGCGAGGGTCATGGTCCGCACCACGGGACGGCCGTCTCGGCGGATGGCCAGTATTCCGGCGAGCGCGGCTTCGGAAAACCCGGCCAGCGTTTCGGCGGGAATTCCGCCTTTTTTCGCGGGATTGATGAAGGGTCCTTCGACGTACGCACCGGGAATCCTGTCCGCGAGGGCGGGATATCGGTCGAGAGCCTCGCCTATTTTTTCGATCGTCGTTCCGTTCATGACCATTGTCGGCTGGAAGCTCGTAATCCCGCGGATTTCCAGGAAGGCCGCCATGCCCAGCAGGCTTGAAGCGATATCCGGACCGGTGGTGTCGAATCCTCCCGCCCCGTGGATATGCATGTCTATTAATCCGGGGCCCGCGATGCGTCCCGACGCGTCGAATACCGGAAACGCGCCGCCGGAAGGCACCGGGCGTCCCTGATCGACTCCGGTGATCGTTCCGTCTTCGACCGTTATGGTCGCGTCGGATATCAGTTCGTCTCCGCTGACTGCACGCGCATGGATGATGGTATATGAGGAAATCGAATGGATCATGCGTACAGAGTAGCGCCCGGCGTCTGCCCTGTCAATTATATACAGCATAACTTGAATACAAGTTTGGAGGGGATTTCCATGATGGATGCGAAGACTCTGCTTTCGGAATATCGGGGGCGTCTGACGGACGATATCCTGCCGTTCTGGCTCGAACATGGATTCGACCGTATCAACGGCGGCCTGTATACCGGAATCGACCGCGACGGTACGCTGCTTGAAAGCGACAAGTCGATCTGGTTCCAGGGTCGTGCGCTTTGGACCTATGCCACCGCGTACGTCGAAACGGAAAAAAAGGCCGAGTATCTCGAATTGTGCGACTCGCTCGTCTCCTTCATCGAGGACCACGGGTTCGACGACGACGGACGGATGTTCTTCCGCGTCACGAAGGACGGGAAGCCCGTCATAAAGCGCATCAGGTATTTTTTCAGCGAGCTGTTCGCGGTTCTCGGCTTCGCGGCGTACAGCCGGGCGACGGGAAAGCAGGAATACGCGAACAAGGCGTTCGACCTTTTCGCCCAAGTCCTTGAGTACCGGAACACCGGTGTTCTCGTGCCGAAATTCAACCAGGAAAACGCGCCGTCCCGCGGGTTCGGCGTCCCGATGATCCTCCTGAACACGGCGCAGGAATTGCGCAAGGCCTGCCCGGAGCATGCCGTCCGGCTGACCGGTCTCATCGATGCGCTGATAGCGGAGATACGCCGCTATTTCGTGCGTCCCGACATGCGTCTCGTCCTCGAGCAGTGCGCCCCCGACGGCGCTTTCCAGGCGGACCATTTCGAGGGAAGGCTCCTCAATCCCGGACACGCGATCGAAGGGGCCTGGTTCGTCATGAACGAGGCCCGCATGCGGAACGGCGACGCGGATCTCGTTTCGCTCGGCACGACGATGCTCGACTGGATGTGGGAACGGGGCTGGGACGAAAAATACGGCGGCATCATCTACTTCCGCGACGCGCTCGGGA
>JFJP01024082.1_pt1 | contig 12665 bp, 13 predicted proteins | sample 431651 | NCBI WGS metagenome assembly JFJP01 (sample SAMN02602958, study PRJNA72255) | Microbial mat metagenome, whole genome shotgun sequencing project. | biome: fresh water; feature: sink hole; material: water; isolation source: purple microbial (photo- and chemosynthetic) mats found in... | reverse complement strand
TAGGGCTTAAAAACGTCTATTATGCAAGCAATAAAAAAGCCGCACTGGAAACCATCTACAAATTTACACACTAAAACTCTTTAAACCCCATGTAGCGATCTAGCATCTTTTTACAATGGGGAATATTTTGCTTTAAACCCTTCATTAAACCGTTGGCAATATAACTGGTGTTAATTCGTGCGTTCATATAGGCCTCACTGAGGTAGCATCCCGCAGGAATGTTTCCATTGTCTCTTGCAAAATCAAGAAAATCAATGGCTTTTTTAAAATCCACCGACATCCCTTCACCGTAAAGATACATCTTGCCTAACATGTACGCCGCATTGGCGGATTCATCTTTGGTAACAGCCAATTCAAAATACTCTTTAGCCGCAGCATAAGACTTTTGATTGTAGGCCAAAATGCCTTCACGCAGATGGTTGTCACTACCCCATACACTCGTGCCAAAAAGCACAAAAATGATACATAAAAGAGATTTCAAACGTAGACCCTTTTTAAATAGACTTCTTTTATTAGAGTTCTTGCAAAAAATTCATTATAGTCAATCTAAATAAAAATTATTTTTAAATTTAAAGATTAGACTTTTCGCAACATGCAAGAAGGTGGTTACGGTAAATGAATCAAGCGATTATCGAAAATGCCATATTCTAAATTTTTATGGCAGGCAAAACAATTGGATGTGTCTTTGACCAAAGGGTCCTGAAAAAGAGTAGGGGGCAGATGCTCATGCGCTTTTCGCCAGTAAGGAGATTTTGTGATCGACAAAGGACGTATCTCACCCAGAGATATCAATGTTTTATAGGCGAGTTTATGCGAAGAGTGTTCGGCACTGTGTGAAACAAGGTAGTCTCGAATGCTGTGTTGCTCAGCACGAGTGATGTTGTTTTCCATGATGCGCTCACCAAAATGATTTTCAAGTCCATCCATCATTTTTTCCCACGAAGCTTGTGGCAACATGTAAGGAGGATAATGCTTGTGACACGTGGCACATTTTTCAAAAAAAGCACGGTTTTCATGGGCATAATCTTTTTTCTCAAAGGTGCTGCGAAACAAAATAGTGTCATCATTTAGCATCAAAGTCCATGTCAACACGCCCAAAAATATCAAGAGAGAAGAGGCGACAATGGACTGCATAAAAGAGAGTGTTGTATCTGAACCAAAAGATCGTTTATATCCTGTCACCATGGCTAACACCATGCCTGTACGGTGGTAAAACTGCTCGATTAGCACACCTGCGATGTGAACGATAGCCCACAATAAAAGGATATACGAAGTCAAGCGATGAATGTTTTCAACCACAAGACTAAGACGATAGTAGTGTTGATTAAGCCCAGCAAATACTCCACTGGCTTCTTGGGTGCCATACAACACCATACCACTAAGAACAATGATAAGGCCAAGCACTAAAACAATCAGCGTAAACCAACTTGAAGCGGGATTGTGTCCAGGACTTATTGTGCGCCATCGATTTGCAATTTTTTCACGAAAATAGGCCTTTAAAGAGGCTAGAGAAAATTGAAAATGGCTAAAAAGAGCATACTTGGGGCCCATAAATCCCCACAAAAGTCTGCATAAGAGTGTTGCACCAAAAAGATAGCCAAAAATCATGTGCATGGTAAAATAGTGATGGTAAAAAGAAGTACAAAAAGAGGCTAAAAAAGAAAACACAATCACCCAATGGCTTATACGAGAAAACAAAGGCCAAACATATACCTTACGTTGTTCACCATTGGGCATGGGCTTACTTTTTACGGTATTGGGTGGAAAGCACCACCCGATACCGTATCGTTTTGAAGTTTATTTTCCACTATTAAAAGAGTTGTAAATATAATTTGCCATTGCTTTTACATCGTATTCATACCCTTTTTCTTTGAGCTTTTTCATATTGTGCTCCATGACATCATGCTCTGTCGCCGTTGACTGACCAATACCGCCATTTTTGATATCAAACAAATCCATCTCAAGTTCTGGAATGGTTTTTTTGTTAATCGCCGGACCTTTTTTCTCAGGCATCCCTTCACCTTTGGCTCCATGGCAATGCGCACATGTGGCAGTGTAAACTTCTGCTGGAGTGTATTTATACGTGATGATGTCAGATTTTGGCTTATCGCCACAGCCACTGAGTGTTATGAGAGCAAGAACTGTCAAAAAAGATAGTGTCGTTTTTTTCATACATTTTTCCTTATCATTATTATAATAAATATTAAGCTCTTCCTGAAAGCATACCATAAATTGTCATGGGTTTTAACGCATAAACTTTCAATAACCACCAAATCCAGCGCTCTTGTGTTGGATCAAGAGGGAACGAAGGCGTAGGCTTTGCCGTCCAGTTAAACTCGGCTAGCATGACCGTTCCGATACTGGTAATAAGAGGACATACGGTGTATCCATCAAATTTGGAAGGAAGTTTTTCTTTCTTTTCCATGACGGCAACTAAGTTATCGGCTACAACGCTATACTGTTTACGTGCACTTCCACCCGTTTTTCCCATAGGAACAGCCGCAACATCACCTAAACAAAAAACATTTTTAAAGCTTACATGTTGCAAGGTTTCTTGAACAACAGGCACCCATCCTTTGGACGAGCCAAGAGGTGATTTGCCAACAATGTCTGGTGCTTTTTGTGGGGGTGTAATATGAATGAAGTCGTATTTTTTTTCAACATTTTTTGACATTGAAATCATGGTATATTCTTTAAGATCTTCGTCAAACTCACCTTTTTCAAGCCATTTTTTCTCAAACGTTGCTACTTTTTTTTCAGTATCAATGGCAACCAAATTGGTTTTGTATTCCCATTTAAAATCTCGTTGCTTAAATTGCTCTAATATGGCCGTATGGTATTCAGGCACGCCAAACATTTTATCACCTGATGGGCAAAAAAGAAGTTCTACTTTGTCTCTCACACCCGCTTGAACCAAACGTTCATGGATAAGATACATAATTTTTTTAGGAGCACCACCACATTTAATAGGTGTTGCAGGATCAGTAAAGAGTGCTTGAAGTTTTTCAGATCCTTTATGCGCTTTTGCTTGTGCAATCAAGGCTTGAATCCCTTTGTAGGTATCAACAGCACCATCGGCAAAGTATATTGAATACACACCGTTTTTGCCCACTTTTTGCTTCACGACATCATTGGCTCCATACGATGTAATCACACCTTCCAATCCTTTAATCGCACCAAAGTCAAGAACAAGTCCCGTTGCTACAATCAAGTAGTCATACCCAATCTCTTGTCCTCCAGAGGTTTTTAGCTTATTGTTTTGAGGATCAAAGGAGACAACACTCTCTTTTATCCACGTGACACCTTTAGGAATAAATTTTTCTGTTTCGTACTCAATGTCACTTTTTTGCCACACGCCTCCTGCAATCAGTGTCTGTCCAGGTTGGTAAGAAACCGATTTTGGATTGGGCTCGATGATGGTAATGTCTGGATTTGAAAGTTTATGCGTCAGTTTTGCTGCCGTAGCCACACCTGAAAGCCCACCACCCACAATGACTATTTTTCCTTTAGCATCAGAACTAGCAGCATGTGTTTGTGTCGGTGTAGCAGCGCCCGCAAGCACACCTGCCGCAATTGGAGAGGCTGCTAAAAACTTCATAGCATCTCGGCGCGACATCGCTCCTTCATGCTTTTCAATCTCGCAGAGTATCTCTTCGATGATTTTGTTTGACTTCATTTTCCCATCCTTTTTGTAGTAAGTATTCCCATTTTACTTCTATCAATCTGAAAATTTGCTTGATTAGAACTATTATATTTCTTTATACTTTATGATGCATCATTTTAAAACAGGTGACTTGAAACATTTTTGTTTTTCAAGTACAATGGGTCATTAAAACATGAGGAACCTTTGCGTGAAAAAAGAGATTGTCATTTTTGTTCTTCTTTTTTGTATTTTGGCATTGGGAGTGCACATGCCTCAGTGGATAAGCCATCCCATAGAACACCTTCACAATTTAGCCACACACAAGATGCCTTACCATCCTGTGCTGTTCACCTTTATTTTCTATAGCTTTATTGGACTCATCCGTCTTCTCATCTATGGGATTAAGAGACTGGTTAAGCCTAGGGCATGATAGCATTTGATTTAGGTTCCAACACCCTTCGCATCGTTCAATACGACCCAAACACATGCCAACGGATCAAATCGTACGAGAAAATAGTGCGTACCGCAAAAGACCTCCACCAGACCCATCGTATTGGGGAAGAAGCTTTGGGGAATATTGTTAATGCATTACGCGAAGCTTCAATGATTTTTGATTTTAAAGCCCACAAAACATTTTGTGTGACAACACAAGCCATGCGTGTGGCGAGCAATGCCAATGACGTTTTAGCGCATCTTCGTACCCATTTTGAATTGGATTTTGAAATTATTAGCGGAGAAAAAGAAGCGTATTTAACCTCTTTAGCCATTGAACATGCCCTAAACCGTGAAGGCTTCAATGCACACACTTATGCACTTTTTGATTTAGGCGGAGGCTCAACGGAAATCATTTTATGCCATGAAGGCACCAAAAAAACCCATAGCTTTCCTTTTGGCATCGTTTCAACAGCGGAACGCTTTGCTTATGATATCGTACGTGGAGTCGAAGAGACTCTTTTGAGCGTGGATCCTTTTGTCGCTTTGCACCCAGCGATACCAAACACCTACAAACAGCTTGTCGCCACCGCTGGTACGCCCACAACGGTGGCTGCTTTTTTAAAAGGTTTGGATTATGCTCATTATAACGCTGAAAAAATCAATGGAACGTGTTTACACATCCATGATTTTACGGACGCGTATGGGCAATTAAGCGCTATGGATTATCAAGAAGCAGAGCGTTACACGGGAACCAATCGTAGAGATTTGGTTATCGTTGGCATTTTACTCTGCGTTGGCATTATGAAAAAACTTGGATTTGCGCAGTGTATTGTGATGGACGATGGTCTTAGAGAAGGGGTGGCACTTTCAAATTGTAACAAAGCTGTGAGTTTTTAACACTTCTTTGTGAAAAGAGTCTTATTTAATCTTAATTTGTTATAATGTGCCTCTTTTTTGAAGTAGCCCATTAAAAAGAAAAACATTTTTAGTAAAGGAGAGGTCATGGAGTTAAGCGGTTCCCAAATGGTCATAGAAGCACTACGCAAGGAGAATGTCAGCGTTGTCTTTGGCTATCCTGGTGGTGCTATTATGAATGTTTATGACGAAGTGTATAAGCAAAATTATTTTAAACATATTCTCACGAGACACGAACAAGCAGCGATTCATGCGGCCGATGGGTATGCAAGGGCTAGCGGGGATGTTGGTGTGGCTTTTGTGACCAGTGGTCCAGGTTTTACCAATGCCGTCACGGGTCTTGCCACGGCGTATATGGATTCGATTCCGATGGTGGTGATTAGTGGGCAAGTGCCTATTAGTATGATCGGAACGGACGCGTTTCAAGAGATAGATGCCGTTGGTATCAGTCGTCCGTGTGTTAAGCACAACTACCTTGTTAAAGACGTTAAAGATTTATCGCGTATTTTAAAAGAAGCTTTTTACATTGCACGCAGTGGGCGTCCAGGGCCCGTACATGTTGATATCCCAAAAGACGTGACAGCACAAATGGCCAAGTTTGAATACCCCGATGAAATCAAAATGCAAACCTATAAGCCAACCTATAAAGGCAATCCTCGCCAAATCAAAAAAGCGATTGAGGCGATTGTGGCTTCTAAGCGTCCTGTATTGTACATTGGTGGAGGTGCCATTAACTCTAATGCGGCTAAAGAAGTACGTGAGTTTGCTGAAATTTGTGGCATCCCAGCCGTTGAAACCTTAATGGCACGCGGTGTTATGAGTGATGACAACCCTTTGTTGCTCGGAATGCTCGGCATGCACGGCTGTTACAGTGCCAATATGGCCATGAGTGAAGCCGACCTTATGATCGCCTTTGGTCCTCGTTTTGATGACAGGGTTACAGGAAAACTAAGCGAATTTGCCAAACATGCAAAGATTATTCATGTCGATATTGACCCAAGTAGCATTGGTAAAATCGTACCGATTGATTATCCTATCGTAGGCGATTTGAAAAACGTTGTTGAAGCGATGATCCCTTTAGCTAAAGAGAGTGTCGATGCTGCAAAGTATAAGCCATGGCGTGATTTGCTCAAACGATATGATGAAATTCACCCGTTAAAATACGAAGATTCCAATGAAGTCTTAAAGCCTCAATGGGCCATTGAACGCGTGGGTCAACTCTTAGGCGATACGGCTATTATCTGTACAGACGTAGGTCAACACCAAATGTGGGCCGCACAATTTTATCCTTTTTCCTACGCACGACAGTGGGTGACCAGCGGAGGGCTAGGAACCATGGGCTTTGGTCTTCCAGCGGCTATGGGTGCGAAAATCGCTGTGCCTTCAAAAACGGTCATTAACTTTACCGGTGATGGTTCCATTTTGATGAATATTCAAGAACTGATGACAGCGGTTGAAAATAAAATTCCAGTCATCAACATTATTCTAAACAATCATTTTCTAGGTATGGTCCGTCAATGGCAAACATTTTTTTACGACAAGCGCTACTCTTCAACCGATCTTAGCATGCAACCTGATTTTGTAAAACTGGTGGAGAGTTTTGGCGGATGCGGTTTTAGAGTCACGACCAAAGAAGAATTTGATAAAGCCTTACAAGAATCAATTGCGTCAAATACCGTATGTATGATCGACGTTCAAGTGGATCGTTTTGAAAATGTATTGCCGATGGTTCCAGCAGGTGGAACGCTTTACAATATGATGTTAGAGTATAAGGAGTAAGCGATGGAACATATACGAAGGGTTTTATCCGTTATTGTTCTCAATGAAGATGGTGTTCTTTCACGTATTTCTGGCCTTTTTGCAGGTCGAGGATACAATATCGACTCTCTCACCGTTGCACCCATTCCTAAAACAAATCTTTCCAGATTGACCATTGTCACATCAGGTAATGCGGCCGTGCTAGAACAAATTGTCAAACAGTTGCACAAATTGATTCCCACCTATAAAGTCATAGAGTCGGGGCAATTTGTTGAAAAAGAGATGGCCTTGGTCAAAATTCCTTTAAGCGAAGACTTTAATGGTTTGGATGCGATGCTTAAAGCGTACAATGGGACCATTGCAAGTAGTGGAGAAGATTTTATCGTTGTGATGGTTGCTGATGACTATGATCGCATCGACAACTTTTTAAAAGCCGTTAAAAAATATAACCCTATCGATATGGTGCGAAGCGGCTCTGTGGCAATGGATGTCTAATGCTCTTAAGTGAACTTGCCTCCAAGATAGGTTTAGACTTTTTAGGACATGATTTTGATGTGACCTCTTTTTCAACATTAAAAGAGGCCACACCTTCAAACATTGTCTATTTTGACAATCCTAAACTACTGAGCGATTTGCAAAATACAAAAGCAGGTGCTATCATCCTCTCGCCAAAATTTAAGGAACATGCCCCACAACGTGCATCTCTTCTGCTAAGTGAACAGCCACATTTAAGTATGGCGTATGCTTCTTTCTATTTTACGAAAATAGAGTTTCAAGACGATAAAGCACCGCTTATCAGCGAAAAAAGCTCTGTGGCAAAAGATGTCTTTATCGGAAGTGGCTCTACCATAGAAGAGGGCACGTGTATTATGCCACATGTAAGTATTGGTGCCAATGTCTCTATTGGGAAAAATGTCATGATTCATCCCAATGTCGTTATTTATGATAATAGCGTGATTCAAGATGGATGCATCCTGCACGCGGGGGTTGTTATTGGAAGTGATGGTTTTGGCTATGCTCATACCAAAAGTGGTGAGCATATTAAAATCTATCATAGTGGCAATGTTGTTTTGGAAGAAAATGTTGAGATTGGTGCTAATTCAGTTGTTGATAAATCTGTTTTTGGCTCAACCATTATCAAAAAAGGAACCAAAATAGATAATCTTGTGCAAATTGCACATAACTGCGAAATAGGGCCATACACGTTACTTGCAGCTCAAGTTGGACTTTCAGGATCAACAAAACTAGGTCGTAATGTTATCATGGGAGGCCAGAGTGCTTCAGCAGGACATTTAGAAATTGGTGACTTTGCTACCATCGCGGGACGTGGTGGTGTTTCAAAGTCGATAGAAGGGGGCAAAACGTATGGTGGTTTTCCTCTCACATTACAAAGTGATTGGCTTAAAATGCAAGCTAAAATCATTCGTTTTTTCAAAAAAAGTACGTAAAGGATAACGCATGGGCGGTAAAAATACAATTTTAACAAAATTTCCTCTCGCAGGAACCAAAAATGGAATCATTTCGATTTCACATTTAGAAGAACCTTATGGCAATGGATCATTTCCTGTGGTCAGTATTGGTATTTCACTGAAAAAAAATGGGGAAGAACCTGATTGGAAAGCACATATTCCTTATGAAAATCTTGACGAACTCATCAACGCGCTTATGACAGCAAAAGCGCAATTTGGAAATCTTCCAAAGTAATTTCTTTACATGTAAGGCTTTTAGGCCTTACATGTCCCCACATATTCTTCAATCGCAACAGCAGCTCTTTTTGAAAAAGCAACCGCTTCCACAACGGTTCTAGCTCCCGTTACGGCATCCCCAGAAGCAAAAACGCCTTTCATACTTGTTCTTCCACTTTCATCCGTGATCACCAAGCCTTTTCCATCCACTTCAATTTCTCGCGTATTTTTGACGATGTTATCTGTTGGGTTTTGGCTAATGGCAACCAAAATCGTATCGGCTTCCATAAAACCTTCTTCTTCATGACCATCAGTGCTAAGGTATTTGACACCTTTTTCCGTAATCTCAATGGGCTGTTTATACAACTCAAACTTCACGCCATCAATTTGGGCACATTCGACCTCATGTTTGGAAGCAGGAATATCATCCAAGCCTCTTCGGTATAAAATAATCACTTCTTTAGCATGATTTCGAACCGCTGTTCGTGCAACGTCCATAGCGACATTTCCCGCACCCAAAACAACAACGCAACGATACACCGATGGACTTTTAAGATAATCAATCGCAAAATGAACATGCCCTAAACTTTCACCTTTGATGCCTAGCTTTTTAGAAGACCACACACCAGTGCTAATAAAAACGGCTTTAAAATCGTCACGAAACAAATCAGAAATCGTAATATTTTTTCCAATCGTTATATTGGGGCGAATCACCACGCCTAGTTGCTCAAGCTTTGTCACAATCGTATCTAAAATACTTTTATTGAGTCTAAAATCAGGAATACCATACCGTAAAACGCCGCCTATTTTATCGTGAGCATCGTACATCGTAATTTCATAACCCTTCGCAGCCAATAAAAATGCTAAGGCAATGCCCGCAGGACCACTCCCGATAATGGCTACTTTATGACCATTTTTTTCTGGCTTTTCAAACTGCAAATCATTCATGTATAAATCGGAAATATAATGTTCAATACTTCCAACACTGACAGCTGTGCCTTTTTTGTTGAGCACACAATGCCCTTCACAGTGTTTTTCATGAGGACACACAAGCGAACATATCGCAGAGAGTGGGTTGTTTTCAAAAAGCATTTTGCCTGCTTTTTTAATGTCGCCTGCCAAAAAAAGTCGTATCATCTCAGCAATGGGTGTTCCAACAGGGCAGCCTTTTTGACAGGAAGGCTTTTTACACCCTAAACAAGTTTTTGCAAGAGCAATGGCATATTTGTTCATACGGTTCCTTATGGACGATAGATATCAAAAAATAATGTCGGAATTGTAGCAAAAGAATAGGATTTTTATATGAAGTTTGAGAGGAGGGTGCCTAAATGGCACCCGTAGTATTATTTTTTATAATTTTGAACAAATGAAGCGATACGCTCGATACCATCTTTGATGGTTGCTTCATCGGTGGCAAACGAGAGTCTAAAATAGCCCTCCGTTCCAAAGCCAAGACCTGGAACCACGGCAACACCTTTTTCTTCCAAAAGTTTTTGTGAAAATTTCATCGAATCTTCTTCCACTTCTTTGGTATTGACGTAGAGATAAAAAGCACCATCTGGCTTGATGACACTCAGCCCTTTAATGGCATTTAGCATCTCATAGCCCATATTACGGCGTTTTTCAAAGGCAATGCGCATGGTTTCAATGTCAGCATCTGCCAAACCATCTAAGGCTGGAAGGGCTGCTTTTTGCGTAATCGAATTGATGTTCGAGGTACTTTGACCTTGAAAATCAACAATAGCATCGGTAATTTCTTTAATAGGACACGCCATATAGCCAAAACGCCATCCTGTCATGGAAACCGATTTGCTCAGGCCATTGACCGTAATGGTTCGCTGAAACATATCATCGCTGATAGAAGCCACAGAGGTAAATTTTTTACCATCAAAAATAATTTTTTCATACATTTCATCGGAAACAACCAATACCTTCGTTCCTTTTAAAACATCAGCAAGTGCTGTTAATTCTTCTTTCGAATAAATAGAACCTGTTGGATTGGATGGCGTGTTGATGAGCAGAACCTTCGTTTTAGGCGTTATGGCTGCTTTTAATTGCGCAGGCGTGATTTTAAAGCCACTGTGCTCGTCGGTTTCAATAAAGACGGGCTCACCACCACTGTATTTAACAATTTCAGGATACGTGACCCAATACGGAGCAGGAATAATGACTTCATCACCCTCGTCAATAATGGCTTGAAAAATATTAAACAATGAATGCTTAGCCCCAACATTGACCACGATGTCGGAGGGTTTATACAAGAGATTATTCTCACGCTTGAGTTTTCCAGCAATCGCTTTAAGCACCTCAGGCGTTCCTGCAACAGCTGTGTATTTTGAAAAACCGCTGTTAATGGCCGCAATGGCCGCATCTTTAACGATTTGTGGGGTATCAAAATCGGGTTCACCGGCTGAAAAGCTAAGGACATCGCGACCTTGTGCTTTTAAATCTCTAGCCAATGACGTAATAGCCATCGTTAATGATGGTGACAATACTTGAATACGTTTAGACAACATTGACGCGCTCCCTTTAAAATATCGATGAGATTATAGCTAAAAAAATGCTTTTCTACTCTTTGACGGATTCTAAGTACGAGTGGTAGATGAGTTCGAGTTCATCATCTTTTATTTTAGCATCCCCATGATTTTTCAAAATGGCTTCTTCTAAAATTTTGATGCGCTTAAACATGTAGATAAATAGCTCTTTATTAATATCAGGAATCTTGTTGTGTGCCATAGGATTTTTATCGCGTCCTTTTTCGATAATACGCGCGGGAATTCCGACCGCCGTAGAATCATCAGGGATGCTTTTAACCACCACCGAGTTAGAACCTATACGGCAATTTTCACCCACATGTATGTCACCCAACACTTTGACCCCTGATCCTAAAACGGTTTTATTTCCGATCGTTGGATGACGTTTGACTCCTCGGTCCAAACTCACTCCCCCTAAAGTCACCCCTTGGTAAATGAGCACATCATCCCCAACAATTGCTGTCTCACCAATGACCACACCAAACGCATGGTCTAAAAAAACACGTCTTCCGATGGTGCACGCAGGATGGATGTCAATATTGGTAACAATTTGGCTCAGCCCCATCAAAACGCGTGCCAAAGTTTTAAAACCCTTTACATGTAAGGCGTGCGCTAGGCGATAATTGACCAAAGCCCACACGCCTGGATAATTAAAAAAAAGTTCGACTTTTGAGTTGAACGCTGGGTCGTGTAAAATGGGTTGGGAGAAATCTTCTTTAATTTTCGTCCATAAAGCTATGTCATTCATGACATCGAGTCCTCATTGTTGATGGTTTTAAGGTAGCCATTATCATTGAGAAAAAGGTAAATTTCGCCCAAAATATGCTTTTTCTCTTTTTCACTGATGATGTCTGATTTTTCAATGCGGTCGTGTAAATTTTCTTGCACTTCTTTAATGTCATAATCCAAATCTTCCAAAATATCGCTGATACTTTGTGACTCCAGCATATTTTCAATCTCATAATTATCATCATCAATGACAATCGTGGCTTCCGTTGGATGGGTAAAGAGATTGTGTTTCATACCTAAGACTTCTTGATACGCACCCACCAAGAAAAATCCTAAGAAATAATCGCGATTTTTAATATCCACATCATGCAAAAACAGAGGCGTTTCTGTGTTGAAACCTATTTCTCCGTCACTATCGCACGTGATATCCCACAGTGAAGCTGAACGTGTAGGCTCTTCATCGAGTCTGTCCAAAGGCATCACCGGAAAGGTTTGTCCTATGCCCCAAAAATCAGGAAGGCTTTGGAAGAGGGAAAAATTCACCAAATAACGCTCTTGCACACGGTCTTGGATGTCTGAAATTTCATTAAATTTTTTATCGCCAATTAAACTCACCGCTTTTTTAATAATCAAATTCACCAAAATTTCAGTGTTGGATCTGTCTTGCAAGTCGATATAACCCAAATCAAAAAGGGTCAATAATGATTCCATGTGGTCGATGCTATCGTGTAAAAATTCTAAGGCATTTTTACGGCTCATCGTGCCAAAAAGATCATACAACTCTTGAACTAAGGGAGGATTGTTTTCTTTAAGGCGAAGTTTGAGATCCGTGTACTCTTGTGAAAACAGCTCTAAAACGGGTGCCACAAGTACAGCATGGTGCGCGGCAACAAAACGGCCCGATTCGATAAAGATGTCCGGCTCAACAACATTTTTGCGGTTAGCAATGTCTTTTAGCAAATAGAC
>JFJP01012320.1_pt1 | contig 12665 bp, 5 predicted proteins | sample 431651 | NCBI WGS metagenome assembly JFJP01 (sample SAMN02602958, study PRJNA72255) | Microbial mat metagenome, whole genome shotgun sequencing project. | biome: fresh water; feature: sink hole; material: water; isolation source: purple microbial (photo- and chemosynthetic) mats found in... | reverse complement strand
GTGTCGGTCACGGTTTACTATACGCCTGGTCCCGCCGCCCCTTTCATTAAAGCCCACATTGGTTCCGGCCGCCTCGGCGCGGGCAGGTTTTAAATTCTTTTGCATTCTCTGGCCTGTTTGGTATAGTTCTTCATTATGATCATCACCATCGACATCGGCAATTCGACCATCGGCTTCGGCTTCATCAAAGACGGGCACGTCGAGCGTGTGTCCAAGATCGAGAATGAGCCCAAGAGCGAGTTGGTGCGCGCCAAACTTCAGAATTTCATGGAGTCTGTGGCGGAGCGTTACAAGATCGATAAAGTTGTGATTTGTAGTGTTGTGCCGGCAACTCTCAAGAAACTTCGTGTTCAGATCAAGAAGAACTGGGGCGTAACGCCTCTTGTCATTGGAAAAGATCTGAAAATTCCTATTGAGAACAAATACCGTAAGCCCCGGCAGGTTGGGAAAGACCGGCTTTTGTGTGCGTTCGCGGCCCTCGAATTATACGGGATCCCTGCGGTGGTCATTGACCTGGGTACGGCGATCACGTTTGATGGCATTTCCTTAAAAGGCGAGTATTTGGGGGGCGCGATCATTCCCGGGTTGCGCCTTTCGGCAGAAGCCTTGTTTGAAAAGACGGCGCTTTTACCGCGTGTGCGCATTGAGGAGCCGAAAAAGGTCATCGGCCGGTCCACGGAAGAAAGTATTCAGAGCGGGATCTTTCATGGTTACGGGGCTTTGTGTGATGGCATGGTGGAGCGTTTGGGAGAAGAGATGGGCTGCCGTCCGAAGGTCATCATGACCGGAGGGCATGCCCAAACCATGGCCAAGTTCATGAGGCATCCTGTTCTTGCGGTCGATCAGGATCTCATATTTAAAGGGATGGCTTTGCTGTTATCCTGATGCGTAGGGGCGGCCCTTGTGTCCGCCCGCTGTGCCGGGACGTATTCTCGGGCCGACACAAGGTCGGCCCCTACAACAATAAGCGGTTTTCTAAAATGGTCTTTGGGCCATATTTTTTACACTTATCGTTGGCAATCTTGTATGATGAGTGCTAGGAATGCGGGTTAATAAAAATTTTTCTTGACAGAACGACGCTATTTTGGTTAAATTGGCACTCGCGAAAATTAGTTGCTAACGGCAACTTTAAAAAATCCAACACACAAAAGTTCCAAAAAGGAGGAGTAAAGATGAAGTTACAACCATTAGCTGACAGGGTCATTGTTGAGCCTTTGGACGCTGTTGAAAAGACGGCGGGCGGGATCTATATCCCTGATACAGCCAAAGAGAAACCGCAGGAAGGCAAAGTCCTTGCTGTGGGTAAGGGTAAGGTTTCTGATAATGGCCAGGTCCAGGCGCTTGAAGTCAAGGTCGGGGATGTGGTTCTTTATGGTAAGTACAGCGGCACCGAGATCAAGGATAAAGATGGCAAGGCGCTCTTTATCATCCGTGAAGACGAGATCCTCGCGATCGTCAAGTAATGTGTAGGGGCACGCCATGGCGTGCCCTTAATTAGGGTATAACTTTTTTAAATCAGGAGGCAAGAACATGGCTGCTAAGATCTTAAAATTTGACGATGAAGGCCGCAGGGCTCTTCTGCGCGGTGTTGAGCAGATCGCTCGCGCCGTGAAGGTAACATTGGGTCCCAAGGGCCGCAATGTTATTCTGGACAAGAAGTTTGGTTCTCCGACGGTGACTAAGGACGGCGTGTCGGTTGCCAAAGAGATCGAACTCGAAGATGCTTTTGAGAACATGGGCGCGGCGATGGTCAAGGAAGTTGCTGAAAAGACATCCGACAATGCCGGTGACGGTACAACGACCGCGACGGTTTTGGCTGAAGCCATTTACCGTGAAGGTTTGAAGAACGTCACAGCTGGCGCGAACCCGATGGCTCTCAAGCGCGGCATCGACAAGGCTGTTGTTGCGGTCGTTGAAAAGATCGCGAAGCTCTCGAAGAAGGTTGATATGAAGAACCTGGTCGAAGTTGAGCAGGTTGCGACCATCGCGGCCAATTCAGATGATGATGTGATCGGCAAGAAGATCGCCGAAGCGTTCGAGAAGGTCGGCAAGGATGGCGTTATCACGGTTGAAGAGTCCAAGACCATTAACACTGAGCTCAAACTTGTTGAAGGCATGCAGTTTGACCAGGGTTACCTGTCTCCTTATTTCTCCACGGATATGGAGAAGATGGAGTGCGAACTTGATAATCCGTTCATCCTCATTTATGAGAAGAAGATCGGCAATATCAAGGAGATCCTCCCGGTCCTTGAGAAGGTGGCTAAGTCAGGCGCCCCGCTTTTGATCATGGCGGAAGATGTTGAAGGGGAAGCGCTCGCGACCCTCGTTGTGAACAATCTGCGCAAGACCATTTCCTGCGCCGCGGTTAAAGCGCCGGGTTATGGCGATCGCCGCAAGGCCATGCTCGAGGATATCGCGGTTCTCACGGGCGGGCGTACGATCTCTGAAGAACTCGGCCAGAAGCTGGAGAATATCCAGTTGTCCGACCTGGGCCGTGCCAAGAAGGTCAAGATCGATAAAGAGAACACCACGATCGTCGAGGGTGCAGGCAAGACCGTTGACATCAAGGGCCGTATTGCGCAGATCAAGGCGCAGATCGACAAGACGGATTCGTCTTATGATAAAGAGAAGCTCCAGGAGCGTCTCGCGAAGTTGTCGGGTGGTGTGGCCATCATCAATGTGGGTGCCGCGACCGAAACGGAAATGAAAGAAAAGAAGGCCCGTGTCGAGGATGCGCTGCATGCGACCCGCGCGGCCATTGAAGAAGGTATCGTTCCTGGCGGCGGCGTTGCACTGCTCCGTTGCTTGGATGAAGTTTCTGCCCTTGAGCTTAAGGGTGACGAGAAGACCGGCGCGGATATCATCCTGCGCGCGATCGAATCGCCGATCCGTCAGTTGTGCCTCAATGCCGGCCTCGAAGGTTCGGTCATTGTGGATCGCCTGAAGAAGGAAAAGAAGAACATCGGTTACGACATCAACAAAGATGCGTATGTCGATATGCTCGAATCCGGCGTCATTGACCCGGCCAAGGTCACACGCACGGCCCTGCAGAATGCAGCGTCCATCGCGGGCTTGCTTCTGACGACCGAATGTCTGGTCACAGATGCGCCTGAGAAGGACAAGGCTGGCATGCCTCCGATGGGTGGCGGCATGGGTGGCATGGGCGGCGGTATGGGCGGGATGATGTAATTTTCGCTCAGCCAAGTTGCGAATCTAAAAGCCCCGGTAGCAATACCGGGGCTTTTTTATTAATAAAACGTTTTCTCCCCAATAGCCCCGCCACCTTGTTTTTGCCTTATTTAACATATAAACTTATATATAGTTTGATGTTTTCGGGGGATATTGTGAAGAAAATGATCAGAAAAATCCTTAGCGCTGTCATGGCTTTGGCGGTCTGCGTATCATCGGTTGATACCGGGCATGCCGCAGGCCTTGCTTTGCCTGATCCAGGGCGAATGATCTCTCTGACAGCGGCTTTTCATGCCCCTATCCTCAAAGGCGTCAGGATCTACCCTCAGGACCCGTTCCGCATGGATTTTATCATGGACCAAGGGGGTGTATCGGGTAAGGATCCGGAGGGGGCGAACGAAGACGCCAACCGCATGATCCGTTACTTTTTGACGTCCCTGACCATCCCGCAGACAGACCTCTGGGTCAACCTTTCCCCGTATGAAAAAGATCGTATCACAACGGATGTTTTTGGCCGGACCGAGATGGGGCGTGATCTTCTTGCCCAGGACTATATCCTCAAACAACTGACCTCATCGATGATATATCCGGAAGGTGATACGGGCCGTGCCTTCTGGGCTGAGGTTTATCGTAAGGCGATCGAGAAATACGGGACAAGCGATATCCCGGTGGATACCTTCAACAAGGTATGGATCGTTCCCGCCAGATCGCTCGTTTATGAAAAAGAAGGCGCGGCGTATGTCGTTGAGAGCCGCCTGAAGGTCATGCTGGAGGCTGATTATTTAGCGACGTCTAAAGAACCGTTGCCTACCGGGGGACATGTTGCCCCGCAGGGCTACGTGTCCCCCAGCACGCTGCCCAGCGACCTAGCGTTGAATGCGAAAGCGACCGAGGGCACAACCCCCACGACGTCTGAATTAAGCCGGCAAATCTTGCGCGAGGTCATTATCCCTGTTCTTGAAAAAGAGGTCAATGAGGGCGAAAGTTTTGCGCCGCTCAGACAGGTCTATAACAGTTTTCTGTTAGCCGCATGGTTCAAGAAGAAGATCTTGAGCGGGATCAAGGATGCGCCGCTGGGCTTTTATGTGGATCAGCAAAAGACGGCGGGCGTGCTTAACGATGACCCCGAGGAAAAACAGGCGATCTATGCGCGTTATGTCGAGGCGTTCCGGCAGGGTGTCTTTAATTATGTGAAAGATGAGCAGGATGCGGTAACGGGAGAGATCGTTCCGCGCAAGTATTTCGCAGGTGGTATGCATCTGAATGATGATGCTATGAGCGTTACCAAGGATGATGCAGTTGTACCGAAGAATGATATTGCGGCACCCAGGATCATCTCGGTTGAGCTGGATCCGGCGATGAAGGGAGAATTTGATAATACCGGGATATTGAAAGAAGGTTCTTCAGATCCTTGGGCAAAAGTAATATGGCCCACAAAGGATCCGGATCTTTTTGGAAAGACAGTCGAGATTGATTTTCCTATGGGGCAGGATTTGATTGATTCTTCCTACGGATATTTTCAGAGAACCTTGGTGTTTCCTGATGGCTTTAAACCAGGGCAAAAGGCCTCGGGGCTTGGCCAGAAACTCGAAGACATTCGTTGTATCGCCTTGATTTACGATGGGGACGGAAATGTTATCGGGATGATTTTTAGGGCGATGGGGCAAGACAAAGTCCCCGTTCGGATAACATGGGAAATAAGGGATGGAGTGTGGGTCGCGAGCGACAAGGTAATAGAAACAGCTTGGTGGGCATTTACTGCACCCCAGGTTAAGTATAAGAACATGACAGTTAAGACAGATTACTTGATAGGTCGAGAGTTGATCATATTAGAAGTTGGGTCTTGGCAGGGTTCGGTTGTTTTTCCAAATGGTTGGAAGCCATTACGCAAATCTTTAGGTTTTGGTACGAACTATAGTGATATTCGTTGCACGTCATTGAAATATGATGGTGATGGCCATGTGGTTGCCATGTATTTTCAGGCCAGTAAAGATAATAAGCATTTTGCTCTGGTGTGGGAACAGATGCCCGATGGGTCATGGAAGATGAAACCAATAACTCCTTGGCGGACTTTTATTGCGCCCAATGTTCAACATGCGGGCAAGATAGTCAGTGTTGATTTCCCGATCGAGAGTGATTCTGTTAATTTTAAAGAGAGGGAATTCCAAGCTCAGTTTATATTCCCTAATGGATGGAAGCCGGGACAGTTGAACCTTGGGATCGGCGCGCGATTTAATAAGCTTCATTGTACAAGCCTTGTCTATGATAAGGAAGGATCCGTGATTGGGGTGACTTTTACTGGTTGGCAGGATGGTGCCGTTGCAGGGGCTGTAACATGGATGAAAAAGGATGATGGAACATGGTTTGGCAGGAGGGGGGCTGTGGCTTGGGATATTTTTGTTGCACAGGACCTTTCTCGTGCAGGGCAGCAGGTTTCTGTTGATATTGTGTTGTCTGAGGAATTGGTTGACTTTGATTCAGGGCGGTTCCAGAGGACTTTTATTTTTCCTGGTGGCTGGGATCCCGGTAGGATGTCTGTTGGTTTAGGACAGGAATTAGAAGAATTGCGTTGTATCGGGCTTGATTATGATGGTGAGGGGAATGTCATCGCTGTTACTCTTAGGGGTTTTAAAAAAGGGAAAGATATTGGTTCTGTTGTCTGGAGCAAGCAGAATGATGGCACGTGGGTTGGTATTGAAGAGATGTCAGACTGGGATATTTTGGTTGCGAAGGATCCTGATCTTCGAGGGCAGACGGTATCTGTTGATTTCCGGATGGATCAGAGGTTGATGTATTTAAAAGGTGGTGTGTTTCAGAGGGCATTTGTTTTTCCTAATGGATGGAAGCCGGGTGTCAAGACGATGCGCCTTGCTACAGGACTTGAGGAGGTGCGTTGTACCTCTTTGAGTTATGGCGAAGATGGAAGTGTTATCGCGATGATATTCCAAGGTAAAAGGGGAAAAAATAGATTTTCTGTAACATGGCGTCAACTGGATAACGGCACCTGGGCTCCCGAGGACAGCGATGCGTACATTGACCAGATGATCAACAACGATGTGAACGTACGTGCGGCTGTGGAGGCTTTATCAGATCAGCCGGACGTTCTTAAGGCGTTCATTCTGGCTACGACCTCGTTAACACCGGAGCAGGTCGGAGATATTGTCCGCAGGGCATTTGTCGGCACGCACGGGATCGGTAATATTCTGGATATTTCCAACTTTAGTGTTAATGACGAGGTGGCCATTGAGGTCGCATCGCCCGAACCTTTCGCGGAGCGTTCGGTTACCTTGTTCGGGACTGTGGGTCAAGAGTTCTTTGAGCAGGGTTTTAAGGAGATACATATCAGCGGAGCCCGCAAACGCGAGGTCGTTGTTAATGACGACGGGACTTTTAAGGTCAGCTTCAACCTGAGCTTTGGCGAGACGGCTGAGATCTTGATGGTGCCCTTTGACCGCAGGAACCGTGTCAGGGGAACTGCACGATTGATTGAACTGCGTCAGATCAGTCCGCCGAAGGAGTCGATCGATGTGTACCTGGAGTTATTGTCCAGCCTGTCGGAAGATCTTCTGGATAAACTTTCAGTTGATCCGGGACGTCTGGATATGATCGTGCGACGGATTGAACGAGGCCTTTTGGGGCATTTTACGGAGGATGAAGAGGCAGGTTTTAATGAACTTAAGGAGCGTATCAAGACGGCACCCAATAAACACGTGCGGAAGATACTTCAAAGTATCCTGCTTAGATTTCAGATGATCCGTAATGCCGGGGGGCATGATCTGGTTGATGGCGAGCGGCTTTACTTTTATCAGAAGTATGCGATCTTTTATATTGAACAGGCGATCAAAAAGAAAGTTCCGGGGATGGTCCTGGCGCTCGAACAGGGTTTGGGTAAAACTCTGGTGGCCATGGTTCTTGGACGCATGAGCCCCAAGGGGGCGCTTGTGGTTGCGCCCAATGCTGTGGCATCTTCCTGGGGCGAAATGTACGGTCACTTCTTTGGTGATAAGCGCTTAGCGGTTGCCTCTGGCACTTACGAAGAAAGGCTGATGACCTTACTGGATAAAAGTAATGAACTGCGCGTAGTCCCGGTTTCATTCTTCAGAAAAGATGTGAGTGATATGCGTTTTAGCGTGATGTCCAGGGACGGGCAATGGGTGCTTGTGGATGAAAGTCACTTTATGACCCGGGAGGACAGCTTGCAGTCCCAGGGCGTGCGCGAGGTGGGAGGGAATTTCAAGTTGCTCATCAGTGCCACGCCTGTGGCTAAACCTGATGCGGTCCGGTCTGTTATGTATTATTTAACGAATGAAAGAGGCTTTGCGAATTCCGGAGCATTTAAAAAATGGCGTGAAACCCAAGGAGTTGACGGGTATCGCAAGCTGCACTTTCAGCTTGATCAATATATGGTGCGCATCCGCAAGGAAGACGTATTTAAAACGTATGACTCGAATATTCCGCTTCAACAGCAGAAAGATCGTCTGCCGGTCAAGCGTTATATAACACCTGAAGAAGACGGTGTCTTTGAATTGACGGAAGCTCAGTCTGAAGCTTTACTGGAGATCTTTACGGATTGGGATGCCTGGCAGGCGAACAAGTGGGATAAGATCAAGGAGGGTGCCGCGGTGGACACAGCGGATGACCAGGAGCGCCGCACCCGGCAGTCGAGCTTTGCCAGGTCGCATGCCGTGCTTCAGGCTATGGATGATCCGAAATATATCGGTGAGAAGGCTGTTTCACCCAAGCATGCCAAGATGAAAGAGATCGTTGACCGCGAAGTCGGACAGGGCGGTAAGGTTGTTATCTTTGCAAGGTATAAACACCAGATCGCGGCTTATGAGAAAATGTTTGCCCCATACGGGGCGGCCACTTATTACGGCGACACCTTGGCCGATCATACGAACGCGGATGATTATCTTATTGATAAGAATGGAAAGTTGCTCAGGTTCCGCAAGAAGAACAAGTTTGAATTCGCATGGGATCCGCAAAGTCATTTGATCCCCGATGAAAGGGGCGACCCGATCACGGCGCAGGATTATTCCCGTCTGAAATTCCAGAATGATCCAAACACAAAGGTCCTTATTGCCAGCTACAAGGCGGGCGCGGTGGGCGTCACGTTCACAGCCGCGGATGCCATGGTGTTCGATGATCTGCCCGATGATTACGTTACGCTCTATCAGGCTGAAGACCGCATTAACCGCATTGACAATCAACGCAAGAAGTATGAGACCCGCTATTATTCACTCCAGGCCCGTTATCCTCAGGCATTCCTGGAGCGCATGCGCGGGTTTGCCTTTATCAAGGATTTGACAACCGGAGAGACCTGGGTAGAAAAAGAGACAAATATCACGCCTGAAGAAAGATCCGATGAAGGATTGCAGATCCACAATGTGTATGAACGTTTCTTTGCGCAGGGGACCTATGACAAGGTTTTGGGTGAGAATCTCGAGCGGCAGAAGAAGCTTTTCAGGTTGGTAGTCGACGGAGTGAGTGAGGAAGACCAGATCCTTGAGCCGGGATCTTCAGGAGAGGGGATCTATTCTGCTTTCGCGGATAGAGACGATCTTGACCCCGGGTCTGGTGCGCTTGATGTAGAAAACGCCCAGCAGGTTGAGAATGATGAGGCCATGGCTGTTGATCTTGATCCCGGCAGAGTTGATTATGGCGGTATCGACTTTAACATGGATGAGAACGATATGCAGGTGCGCACCGAAGGGCAAGAGGTGGAGTTTAATGTTGATCCGGCGATGCTTGAAGAATACCGGGCGGCTCCCGGTCTTGTGCCTGTCATCATCAATATCCGTTCGGATATCAGTGTCCATGCTTTTCTTGGGATAAAATAGCGCTTTTCACTTCCATCCCTCATCCGTTTTTTCCATTTGACATTTTGTAACATTCTTATATTATATAAGGCTAATACGCGGTAAAAAACTAGAGAAATTGGCTATTTTTCTATAAGTTCTTCGTATTGCTGAGGTTAGATTCCATGGCTTGATCGATAAGCATTGATCCCAAAGCCTGGATAAGCCAGAAGATCGGGATGGGAAAACACAACAACCTCCTAGGGAAGGTAAATGTCACATGGCTCAAGCTTCCAAAAAAAACATCGTCAAGAAACCGGTCAAGAAAGTCGAGGTACAGGCTGTTAAAAAGCCTGTGAAGAATCCTTTTCAGAGGACGTCCAAGCCTTTTGCGAAGAAGAACGGTTTCAGGAGCGGTGCCTTCCGGATGGAGCGTAAAAAAGTTACGCTGTTGGCGGGATCTTCCAAGACGGTCAATATCAAAGTCAAACAACTCAGGACCAAGGACGTTATCCTTGTTCTTGATTTCGGTTCGCAGTACACGCAGCTGATCGCGCGACGTATCCGCGAAAGCAAGGTGTTCAGCCGCATTGTCCCTTTTAATATTACGCCTGAAGAGATCAAGGCGATCGGCCCGAAGGGCATCATCCTTTCCGGCGGTCCGATGAGCGTTTATGATCCGAATGCGCCTCAGCCTGACAAGGGTATCTTTACGATGGGTATCCCGATCCTCGGTGTCTGTTACGGCATGCAGGTGATCACCAAGATGCTCGGTGGAAAAGTCAACAAGTGCAAGGACCGTGAGTACGGCCGTGCGGAACTCTTTGTTGATTCTAATCGCGATCTTTTTGTGAATCTTCCGACGAATCTGACCTGCTGGATGAGCCATGGGGATGAGATCATTCAGCTGCCTCCTGGTTTTGAGAGGTTGGCGCATACGCTCAATAATAATTGCGCGGCCATGGGCAATCGTTCCAAAAAGGTCTTCGGTGTGCAGTTCCATCCTGAGGTTGTTCATACGCAGAGGGGCACCCAGATCCTGACGAATTTCGTGATCCAGATCTGCGGTTGTTTGCCGCGCTGGACCATGGATCGTTTCATTGATGCCTCGATCCGCAAAATGCAGGAAGATGTGGGCAAAAAGAAGGTGGTCCTGGGGCTTTCCGGCGGCGTTGATTCATCAGTTGCCGCTGTTCTGATCCATAAGGCTATTGCGAACAATCTCTATTGCATTTTTGTCGACAATGGTTTGTTGCGCAAGAATGAAGTCGCTTCTGTTCAAAAGACATTTAAAGGTTATTACAAGATCAATCTTACGGTCATTGATGCGCAAAAGCGTTTTCTCGATGAGCTTAAAGGGATCACGGATCCTGAAGAGAAACGCAAGATCATCGGCCGGGTATTTGTGGAAGTTTTACAGGAGGCGGCCAAGAAGATCAAGGGCGTTGAATTCCTTGGTCAGGGCACGCTTTATCCTGACGTGATCGAATCTGTTTCCCCGACGGGCGGTCCTTCCGCTGTCATCAAGAGCCATCATAATGTGGGCGGGCTTCCCAAGAGCCTGCAGTTGCAGCTGATCGAGCCGTTCCGTGATCTTTTTAAAGATGAAGTGCGTGTTATCGGCAAGCATCTTGCTGTGCCGGAGTCGATCCTCAAGCGTCAGCCGTTCCCGGGTCCGGGTTTGGCTATCCGCATCCTGGGCGACGTGACCGAAGAGCGCCTTTCCATCCTGCGTGAAGCGGATGAGCGTGTGCTTGAAGAAATGAAACGCGCCGGTCTTTATAATGAGGTTTGGCAATCTTTTGCCGTGCTTCTGCCGATCAAGACGGTGGGTGTGATGGGCGATCAGCGTACTTATGAGAATGTCATTGCGCTCCGCTGCGTGAACAGCGTGGACGGGATGACGGCTGACTGGGTGCATTTGCCTTATGAATTGATGGGCAAGATCTCCAGCCGTATCATCAATGAAGTCCGTGGTGTTAACCGTGTGGTTTACGATATCAGTTCCAAGCCGCCGGCGACCATTGAATGGGAATAATTAATATTGTGTAGGGGCGGGCGCCCCTGCCCGCCCTTTATAAAAGGGTCGGCGCAGGGGCCGACCCCTACGAAATATATCCCATGTCCAATCCCTTCGTTCATCTTCACGTCCATTCTCAGTATAGCCTTCTCGACGGGGCTTGCCGCCTCAAAGACCTTGTGAAAAAAGCCAAAGGCTACGGTATGCCGGCGGTGGCCATGACCGATCACGGGAATATGTTCGGCGCGCTTGATTTCTATGATGAAGCCAAGCATGCGGGGGTGAAGCCCATCATCGGTTGCGAAGTCTATGTAGCGCCCGGCATGCGCCAGGAGCGTTCCGGCGACCAGCGCAGCACATCGCACCTTGTTCTTCTGGCCAAAGATGTGACGGGTTACGCGAATCTGATGAAACTTGTTTCTGCGGGTTATCTGGAAGGTTTTTATTACAAGCCGCGCATTGATAAAGAGATCCTGGCGCGCCATGCCCAGGGTTTGATCGGATTGTCTGCCTGTTTAAAGGGCGAGGTCACCTCAAGGCTTGTGGCCGGAAAATATGATGAGGCGCGGCGTGCTGCAGATGATTATCGTCAGATATTTGCTCCCGGCGACTTTTATCTTGAGGCCATGGAGCATGGCCTGTCTGATCAGCGTACCGCGAACGAAGGCCTTTTGAAACTTTCCCGCGATATGGGACTTCCTCTTGTTGCGACCAATGATGTGCATTATCTGGAATATGCGCATTATGAAGCGCATGAGGCCCTTTTGTGCATCCAGACCCAGACGACGCTGTCGGACCCCAAGCGCATGCGGATGAATTCGGACCAGTTCTATTTCAAGAGCGGGGAAGAAATGGCTTCGCTTTTTGCCTGGGCCCCTGAAGCCCTGACCAATACGCTCGCTGTGGCTGAAAAGTGCAATGTCAAACTGGATTTTGGATCGTACCATGTGCCCGAATACAAGACGCCTTCCGGCGAAACAAAAGAAGATTATTTAAAGCGCCTCTGCATGGATGGCGCGATCGAGCGTTATGGGAAGGAAATTCCGGATCCCGTCATCAAGCAGCTGGATTTTGAGCTGGATGTTATTGGGAAGCTTGGCTTCATCGGGTACTTTCTCATCGTCTGGGATTTTGTTAACTTTGCGGTGAACAAGGGCATTCCTGTCGGTCCCGGCCGAGGCTCTGCGGCGGGAAGCCTTGTGAGTTATCTTCTGGGCATTACGGACCTTGACCCTATTAAATACTCCCTGTTCTTTGAACGCTTCCTGAATCCCCAGCGCGTGAGCATGCCGGATATTGATATTGATTTCTGTTTCGAACGCCGCGGCGAGGTGGTGGATTATGTGACCCAGAAGTACGGGCGCGAGAACGTGGCCCAGATCATCACATTCGGGACCTTGCAGGCCAAAGCCGTTGTGCGCGACGTGGGCCGTGCTATGGGATTGCCATATTCTGATGTTGATCGCATTGCCAAGCTTCTTCCCGACAGGCTCATGGATGAGAACGGAGAGCCTTTGCATGTAACGATTGAATCGGCTATCGATAGCGAACCGCAGTTAAGAGAGCTCATTGCTTCCGATGATACAGCCCGCCGTTTGATGGAGATCGCCCGCGTGCTTGAAGGCCTGGCCCGTCATGCTTCTGTGCATGCGGCAGGC
>JFJP01059098.1_pt1 | contig 12666 bp, 13 predicted proteins | sample 431651 | NCBI WGS metagenome assembly JFJP01 (sample SAMN02602958, study PRJNA72255) | Microbial mat metagenome, whole genome shotgun sequencing project. | biome: fresh water; feature: sink hole; material: water; isolation source: purple microbial (photo- and chemosynthetic) mats found in... | reverse complement strand
AAGGAAACAGATGTGGGCCTTGGCCGAGTACTGCGGGATGGAGATCGTGACCTACGCTTTGATGTCCAATCATTACCATATTTTGTTGAGGGTACCCGAGCGGCGAACTGTCGGGGATGCCGAGTTGCTCGGTCTGTACCGTCGGCTGCACCCAAACTTTAAACCCCATCAGGAGTTGGCCTTGCGTGTGGTAGAGCAGGATATGGCCAGCAATGGAGACTTGGCGCAAAGGTGGAGGGAGCGTCAGCAGAGTAAGTGTTCAACTTGGACGTGGTGACAGCAATTGGCCCACTTGATAAAGTGGGAGGATGCAAAGCACTGGAAGCCGCTCCAGACTAGACAGCACCAAACGCGCGGTGGCGTTAGGCGCTGGCTTGAGCCTGGTGCGCTCGAGCGAGTCTCCACTGGCGAGGGAGCAGCTCGCTGATGCGGGCATCGGGGTAGTCCAGCAGGCGGGTGATGATGTCCACCAGATAGGCTTCAGGATCGATGCCCTCGAGGCGGCAGTTCTCGATGAGACTAAACAGGCGGGCAAGTCTGGGCCCAGCGTCAGGGTGTCCGATGTGCAACCAATTATTGGCACGTCTCAAAGGCATGTGGCTGATTCCTCACTGTGAGCAACGACTAGCCGAGTGGTGCGCCACAGCTCCTCACGGTCAATTTAGGGCTTTTGAAGTGGAAGCTTACGGTAATGTTCACTATGGCTTCAGCCGCTATCTGAAGCCTGAGTGTCTCAGCGCCATTCAAATTCGTGAAAATGCGAGGCGCTACTGGTCGGAAATTCCTCGTGATCCCCTCACCGAACCCATAGAAGTGCTTATTGAGGGTGAGGTGAGGATTCTTGGGGAGGTTCGCATGCCTGGTTCAAAACAGACTGTATGGACTAAACTGAAAAACCTTTTCATATAAAAGGTGCTAGGGTGTGTTTTGTCATTTCCTTTGGTATCGAGCCGGGCACGTCACTAGGGATGGACGATGTCCCCAAAGGACAGAAGGCAAAATTAGAGACCCTGCGAGCCCTCTTGGCCTGCATAGTGAACTCCGTGTCTCTCGCCATATTCCTTTTCATGCCGGGCGGGCGAACCTGGATAGACTATGCATGCATGATCGGCTTCGGAGTCTCGATCGGCGCGCTGATCTGCTATCTGGGAGGACTACTCGCAATTGACAGCGTGCCGAAAGAAGCCGCGGGCGCAGGTCTTGGCCTGGTCGGCATCGCAAGTTATCTCGGTGCGGGACTCCAGGACTTGATCAGCGGCCATCTGATCGAGAAATTTCAGTCAGGCTCCGGCCTTGGAGCCCGCTATGACTTCACTTCTGTGAGCCTTTTCTGGGTTGGAGCTTAGGTCGTCTCGACGGTGGTGGTGGCAATTATCTGGAAAACGGCTTCCTCGCACCAATCCTCTTCAATGTCCAGGGACAAGCCTAGCGCGCCTTGATGCTTCGCCTAGCGCGCCTTGATGCTTCTCGACCCCGCCAGGCAGGCGGGAACAAGAAGGCACAGGAAAAGAACATGATACCAGACTGGCATCAAAGCCCTCGCCTGCCACTGCACGAAACAACCTGTCGCCAACAACAAGCCCGCGAGAATCCATGTAGTGAGGCAGTTGCGACCGATCAGGCGGGCGACTGCTCCACTGGCAAAAGAGGCGATGAAACTAAGGGCAAGCAAAGCGACAAGAGCCGAGCCGGAATCGATTCGAATATTCGTTTCCTTGGGGATGAAACTCAGCGACTGAAGACCGAAATTGCCTGCCAGCCAGATGGCCGTCCAAAGGATATAGGCCACGATGATGCCGAGAGTGGTTTTCATGGGAATGAAAGCGAGGGGGTGGGAAACAAGAACCGAGGTATTTTCAGGCTGCCCGGCACAAAAGGCAAATGCCCGCTCAGGTTTTTCGTACCTGGACTCCCCGGGGACTTGGCCAAGGGCATCTGCTGGAGACCGCCTGAGCCTTTGATATTCAGTGTGAGCGCCACCCAAGTCAGGGCTTGAAGGCCAGCGCGATCGAGCCTGCCAGCAGGGGCGTTTCCGCATGGCAGAAGAAGACCGCCTGCCGCAGGTGAGGGAGCAGGGCCTCCGCAGCCGGGCTTCGCCTGCCCACCTGCGCCTGCCACACGCTGATCCGGCGGCGCAGGACGGGGCGGTGGATGCGCTGCACCGTCCAGGCCTGCCGTGCCCTGCCCCAGAGCGCCGAGGCGGGCACCACACCGATGCCACCCCCGGCCGCGACCGTCTGCAGGACGAGCTCCGTCGAGTTGGCCTCCATCGCGAAGATCGGCATGTGGCGCGCCTTGGTCCAGGCCTTGAGAATAAGGGTGCGGGTGCCGTAGCCCGCCGGTGGGACGATGACGGGGCTGCGCGCAAGCTCGGCCACGGTGAGGAATTCCTTGCGCCGCCGCCCGGCAACCTGCTCCACGACGGCCACAAGCTCCTCCTCGAAGAGAGGCAGTTCGTTCATGAGCGGCCCCTTTGTCTCGACATTCCCAATACACAGGTCGACCGAGCCGTTTCCAAGCGCGCGCGCCATCTCGTCCACCGAGAGCTCCAGCACGCGCACCTGTATCCCGGGGTGGGCCTTGTGGAAGGCGGCAAGGGCCCTGGGCAGCAGGCGCTCGGCGAACACCGGCAAGGTGCCCAGGGTGAGGGATCCGCGCTTGAGCCCGCTCAGGTCGTTGAGAGCGTGGCGCAGGGCCTCCATCTCACCCACGACGCGACGCGCGTAGGGCAGCAGCAGCTCCCCGGCTGCCGTGGGTCTGCAACTGTGGCGGCCCCTCTGGAAAAGTTCCTCCCCAAGGGCCTCCTCAAGTTTCCCAATCTGCTGCGAAAGCGTCGGTTGGCGCAGGCCGATGGCCGCTGCGGCGCGCGTGATGTTGCCCGCATCGGCGACGGCGCAGAAGTAGCGCAGGTGTCGGAGTTCGACGGAATGGACGTATATAGATGGCATCTATGGCTGTGATAGTTGAACACAGGTACTAGCTGGCACCGTGCCAGCTAAGGGAGGAATCTCAAATCTCACCGCACATGATTCCCACACACTCCCTTCAGCGTCGCAACTTCCTCAAACTTTCGGGTGCCGCCCTCGCCGGCCTCACCCTTGGCTCGCTCGCTTCCCCCTCGCTCTTCGGAGAGACCGCCAAGGCGGCCCGCAGCGATGAACTCAACATCCTTTGCTGGGAGGGCTACAACAGCGACAATGTGCTCAACCCCTTCCGCAGCCTTCACAAGGGCATCAGCCTCAAGGCGGAGTCCGGCACCGACGATCCAAGCATGATCAACAAGCTTCGCGCCGGTGAGTTGAAGATCTGGGATCTGATCAATCTCAACCAGTGCTGGGCACGCCAGCAGATGTGGAGCGAAGGCCTGATCAAGCCTCTCAACAAGGAACGCTTCACTCCCTACATCCAGAAGATGATGCCGATGTTCTACAACAAGAAGATGGGCATCAATCCCTTCGCCCTCTCACCCGACGGCAAGGAGCTCATCGGCATGATGCAGCGTTTCGGCCCGATGAACTTCGTGGTCAACACCAAGAAAATCTCCAAATCCCTCGCCGAAGACCAGGGTCTGCCCATGTTCCTGGATCCCAAAATGAAGGGCCGCTACGGCCTGCTCGCCTGGGACAACTGGAACGTGCTTCACATGTGCGTCACCGCCGGCTTCACACCCTACAAAGTCCACACGCCCGCCGAGATAGACGCCTTCCGCAAGACGGCACAAACCCTCTTCGCCAACGCCGCCATGATCAGCGGCGACCCTGCCCAGCTCAACCAGGCCCTCATCAACGGCGAGATCGACGCCATCTACAGCGGCGGCACCTACACCTGCTCGGTCGCACGCATGGAGGGTTTCAACGAGGTGCTCCACATCAGCCCGCTGCGCGGCCCGGTCAATGGCAAGGGTTCCCTGCAGTGGTTCGAGGTCACTTCCGTGGTGAACAACCCCACGGGAAGCCCCCTCGCGGAAGACTTCCTCGAATACGTCCAGCAGCCCGACATCTGTCACACCGTGGCTATGGCAGCCGCCTCCCATAATCCCGTCACGCAGATGTCGCAGCCCGAGGTCTTCGGAAAGTTCTCGAAACAGGAACTCAACTGCTTTCAGTGGGAGACCCTGGAGGAGGATATGAACCGCAGCGCCGACTACGAGGTGATACCCGACAACGACCTGCTCACCAGCATCTACCTCGAGGCCAAGCGCACGCGCGCCAGCTAACTCCGGACGAGTCATGTCAGTTCCCGACAGCCCGGCAAAGCCCGCTGATAAGCCGACCATTCTCGAAGTGGTCGGTGTCAGCAAACGCTTCGGCAACTTCACCGCCGTCAAGGACCTCCATTTCGAGATCCGCGAAGGGGAGTTTTTCACGATCGTGGGGCCCAGCGGCAGCGGAAAGACCACTCTGCTGCGCATGCTCGTGGGCATGGAAAAACCCAGCGAAGGGGAGCTGCGCCTGCGCGGCAAGGTCATCAACGACCTCCCGCCCAACCACCGGCCCACCTGCATGGTGTTCCAGTCACTCGCACTGTTCCCCCACATGACGGTGGGAAAAAACGTCGAGTTCCCGCTCGACATTCGCGGCCTCAGCGAGAGCGAATGCCGCACACGCGCCTGGGAGCTGCTCAAGCTCCTGCACCTCGATCCCAACCTCTACTACAACAAGAACGTCACGCAGTGCTCAGGTGGTGAGAGGCAACGCGTGGCCCTCGCGCGCGCCCTGGCCTACGACCCCGAGATCCTCTTCTTCGACGAGCCGCTATCGGCGATCGATGCGCGCCTGCGCAAGCTCCTCCAGAAGGAGCTCAAGGATATCCAGCGCAGCACGGGCAAGACCTTCTGCTACGTCACCCACTCCCTCGAGGAGGCCATGGTCATGAGCGATCGGGTCGCGATCCTCAGGGCCGGCGACATCGTGCAGATAGGCACGCCCAACGAGATCTACACGGCACCCTGCAACGCCTTCGTCGCCGAATTCATGGGCGAGGTGAATCTCCTGCCCATCCTCGGGGCGGGAGGAGCCGATGCCCATTGGGAAGCAGGCAGAAAAAAACTCTCCATCAAACTCCCCTCCAGCCTGGCCGCGGGCGAAAGCCGCCGCCTGCTGATCCGCCCCGAGGCGCTGCGTTTCCTTCCTGCTGGAGCAATCGCGGACAACGTAGTGCCTGTTAAAATACTTAACGAATTCTCCCTGGGCTCCCGCATCCAGTACCATGTGGAGGTCGTGCCCGGCGTCACCCTCACGGTCGAACGCCTGCGCGAGGAGCGGACCTATACGGGCCAGGCCAGTCTGGGCTGGGACACCCGCGACAGCCAGGTGCTTGCCGCATGAGCACGGAAAACAAAGTCCCCTCTCCGGCCGAGCCCCCATCGAAGGCCTGGCGACTGAGCCCCGTCTCCAACTGGGGTCCGGGTGCCTTCGGGTTTCTCTCCTCGCTGCCCTTCATCCTGCTGATGCTCTTCGGCTTCGTGGCGCCCCTGGCCTGCGTGGTCTGGTTTGGCTTCATGCCGCCCAAGACCTTCGCGCTGCTGCAGATGCCCACGCTCGCCAATTACCACACGATCTTCGAGCAGACCTATTTCAAGTCGGTGGGCTGGTCCCTGGGCCTCGCGGCGCTCACGGTGGGCATCCTGCTGGTCGTCTGCTATCCGCTGGCCTATGCCATGGCGAAGATTTTTCGCGGCGGGGCGAGCTTCATCACCTACACGATCGCGAGCTCCCTGTTTGTATCCGAAAACATACGACTCTTCGGCTGGGTGATCGGGCTCATGAAGAACGGCGTGGTCGGCGGCACGCTGGCCCAGTTCGGCGTGGCGCTCGATTCCCAGCTCTACAACGTGCCCGTGATCCTGCTCGGCATGTCCTACGTCTACCTGCCCTTCATGCTCTTCCCGCTGGTGCTGGGAATACGCATGGTGCCCGACCAGCTTTGCGAGGCCGCCTACGACCTCGGCGCCACCCGAGGCCAGGTCTTCAGGCGCGTCACCCTGCCGCTGTCCATGCCGGGTGTGCTGATCGGCTCCCTGCTCGTCTTCGTGCTCTCGGCGGGCGCGATCGCCGAGGCCAAGATCCTGGGCGGCCAGAAGGTGGTCACCATCGCCTCCGATATCGAATCCGAATTCACCTACGCGCAGAACTGGCCGCTGGGCTCCGCGCTTTCTACGCTCTTCATCGCACTCACCACGGTGGTCGTCTTCCTCGCGCTGGGCCGCTTCAACCTGGACCGTCTTCTGGGCCGTAGTTCGGAGTAAGGACGCCTCCCGCTTTCGCCATGATCGTCACACGCACACAGAGAGTCGCCTACAGCCTTTACGCAGGGCTTGTGCTGCTCGTCTTTTTCTTTCCCCTCTTCTGCATCATCGTGGCTTCACTCTCGAAGCGGCGCTTCTTCTCCTTCCCCTATCCGCAGGAACAGATGACGCTCAAGTGGTACGAGGAGGCGCTGTCGTCCCCGCAGATCGCCGAGTTTTTCGGTATCAGTCTGCGCATCGCTGGTCTCACGGCTTTGTTCTCAGTCATCATCGGTTTCTTCGGTGCACTCGCCTACGCGCGCTATCGATGGCGCGGTCGCCAGACCTTCCAGCGCCTTGTCCTGCTGCCGCTCTTCTTCCCCCAGTCGGTCCTAGGGCTGGCCTTGCTGATGTGGTACAGCTTCCTCCACCTCACGCCCGCCTGGTGGACAGCAGTCATCGCGCATACGGTGTGGATCGCACCGATCACGACGCTCATCATCTCCATCCAGGCCTACGGTCTCGACGATTCGCTCGAGGAGGCGGCCCGCGACATGGGGGCCACCCGGTGGCAGATCCTTCGCAAGATCACGATCCCTCTCCTCACGCCGGGCATGATCAGCGCCACCTGCTTCGCCGTGCTTCTTTCCTGGGGCAACTTCGCCCTTTCCCTCTTCACCACAGGCGCGGACAGTTCGCTGCCCGAGTGGCTCTATGCCCGCATGACCACCGGCTATCAGCCGCTCGTGCCTGCGGTCGGCGTCCTCTCCGTCATCGGGGCTGTCATTACCGTTCTGATACTTTTTGGAATCGTTACCTGGAACCAGCGTCGCAATCGCCGCCTGAACGCCGCGTTTGTGGCCTCGCACTGACCCCTTATCCCATGTCCGCCTCCCTCAAAAACAAATCCGTCATCGTCACCGGCGCCAGCAAGGGCATCGGCAAGGGCATCGCCCGCGTCTTCGCAAGCCACGGCGCAAAGGTGCTGGTGGTCGCCCGCAACGCTGCTGAGGGCGAGGCCACCGCCGCCGAATTGCGGGCTCTGGGTGCCCAGGCCAGCTTCTGCTGCGCCGACGTCACCCGCCGGGAGGATGTCTCCCGCATGGTGCAGAAGGCGGTCTCCCTTCATGGCGGACTGGATGTGCTCTGCAGCAACGCCGGAGCCTTCCCCTCCTGCAAACTCGCCGACATGACCGACGAGGCCTGGGACAGCCTGTTTGTCACCAACGTCAAAAGCCTCATGCTGTGCGTGCAGGCGGCCACACCCGAGCTTCGCAAGAGCAAGGCTCCTCGCATCGTCGTGACCTCTTCGATCACCGGTCCCATCACGGGGTATCCGGGCTGGAGCCACTACGCGGCCACCAAGGCGGCGCAACTGGGCTTCATCCGCACCGCCGCAATCGAATTGGCCCGCGACGGCATCACCATCAATGCCGTGCTGCCCGGCAACATCCTCACGGAAGGCCTCGTCGGGATGGGCGAGGACTACATCAAGGCGACCGCCGCCTGCGTCCCGCTCGGAAAACTCGGCACCGTTGAGGACATCGGTCATGCGGCCGCCTTCCTGGGTTCCGCAGAGGCGGGCTACATCACGGGTCAGACTCTGGTGATCGACGGCGGCCAGATCCTGCCCGAATCCCCCGCAGCCCTCGGCGCCTGAGTGTTTCCCCGCAAGGCCTCCATGAAAACCGGCTGGCGCCACGCGTATCGCTCTTTTTACTACGAGAGTCTTCCCGACCTGCCGGACCCCGTGCTCCCGGCGAAGGAAACGGCACTGCTGGAGATCGACCTGCAGTGTTGCTACCTGGTGGAGCAGGCGCCCGCCGACAGCGCCGCCCTGGCCGAATGGAAACGTTGGGCACCCTTCCGCGCCCGCCTGCGCGACACGGTGCTGCCCACCACGCGCAGGCTGCTGGACCATTTTAGGAAGCTCGGAAGCGAGGTCCTCTTCGCACGGATCGCCTGCCTCACCGCCGACGGCCGCGATCGCTCCCTCAGCCAGGCCCGCCCGGGCTTCAACAACCTCCTCCTGCCCGCCTGGTCCCCCGAGTCGCGGATCCTTCCCGAGGTCGCGCCCCTGCCACACGAAATCGTCCTCACCAAGACGACTGACAGCGCTTTGACGGGCACCAACCTGCGGCTCCTGCTCCACAACCTGCGCGCACGGCACGTCGTCGTCTGCGGCATCTTCACCGACCAGTGCGTGGCCAGCACGGTGCGCTCGCTCGCGGACGAGAGTTTCGACGTCGTCGTGATCGAGGACGCCTGCGCCGCGGGCAGCGAAGAACTGCACCACGCGGAGCTGACCATTCTCAACAACATCTACTGTCAGGTTCTCAGTTGCGACGAAGTCCTCGACGCTCTGCGCGAACCAGAAACGAACAAGCAACCCTCATGTCCCCCCTGATTTCTTCCCTGGTCAACGCCGAGAAGTCCGCCGTGCTGCGCGACTCGGCCACATTCTGGAATCCGCACAAGGTGGAGTCCTGGGCTGCGAACGAGGTCGACATGGTCATCGGCCGTCGCGAGGGCTACCACCTCTACGATATGTCGGGTCACCGGCTGATCGACATGCACCTCAACGGCGGCACCTACAACCTCGGCCACCGCAACCCCGAGATCATCGCCGAGCTCAAGGAGGCGATGGATCATTTCGATGTGGGCAACCACCACTTCCCCTCGATCGTACGCGCCGCCCTTGCCAAAAGGCTGGTGGAGACGGCGACCCCCAACATGCGCTACGCTGTCTTCTCAAGCGGCGGCGGCGAGGCGATCGACATCGGTCTCAAATGCGCCCGATATGCCACCAAGCGAAAGAAAATCGTCTCGGTGATCCGCGCCTACCATGGGCACACGGGCCTGGCCTTGGGCACGGCGGATGCGCGTTATGCCAAGCAGTTTTTAAGCGAAGGCGCACCGGAGGAGTTTGTAAAGGTACCCTTCAACGACCTGCCTGCCATGGAATCCGCACTCAGCGCGGGCGATGCGGCCTGCGTGATCATGGAGACCATCCCGGCCACTTACGGCTTCCCCATGCCCGCCGATGGCTACCTTGCGGGCGTGAAGGCGCTCTGCCGGAAATATGGTTCGCTCTACGTCGCCGACGAGGTGCAGACAGGCCTTCTACGCTGCGGCGGTGGACATCTCTGGGGCATCACCTCGTATGGCGTCGAGCCCGACATCATCGTCACCAGCAAAGGCCTCAGCGGCGGCCTCTACCCCATCGGCGCTGTCATCGTCGACGAGGCTGCTGGCGGCTGGTTGAAGGAGGATGGCTGGGGCCATATCTCGACTTTCGGCGGCTCGGAACTCGGCTGCGTGGCGGCGCTCAAGACCCTCGAAATCACCCTGCGGCCCACCACGATCGCCAATGTCGACCTCATAGCGCAGCTGCTCAGGGCGGGACTCGAGCGCATCCGAGCACAATATCCCGATTTCTTCACGGGCATCCGCCAGCGCGGAGTCATCTTCGGCCTCGAATTCGCGACTCATCCGGAAGGTGCCAAGCCCGTCATGCGCGAACTCTACAAAAACGGCGTCTGGGCCATCTACTCGCAGCTCGACCCGCGCGTGCTCCAGTACAAGGCGGGGCTCCTGCTCACCCCTGGTGATTGTGATGAATTGCTTGAGCGCACCGCTGCCGGCATCCGCGCCGCCTCCCTACGCTGAGAGCCATGGCTGCGCGCACCACACCCATCAGCCCTGCGGCCTTTGCCGCCCTCCCCACGGCCCAGCAGTTGCGGCGCGTGGAGCTTCTGGCCCGCGAGGCGCTTCCACTCTACGGGCTCCCCCAGGAGGCGGAGATCAAGCTTCTCAACTATTCGGAGAACGCGACCTTCCTCGTGCGTCCCCGAGGTGCCCCTCCGCGCGTCCTCCGCATCAACCGCCCCGGCTACCATCCACGTGCGCACATCGTGACGGAACTCGCCTGGGTGAAGGCCTTGCGCCGGGACACACCGGTCATCACAGCGGACGTTCACGAAGGCCTCGACGGTGAAGCCGTGCAGCACATCTGGCACCCCGCCGTGCCCGAGCCTCGCAACTGCGTGCTGATGGAATTTCTCCCAGGCAAGGAACCGGATGAAGGCAACCGACTCGCCGCCTTTGCCATGCTGGGGGAGGTGACCGCACGCCTCCATGCCCATGCCTCCACCTGGAAGGGTGCGGACTCACAGGGACGTCACCGCTGGGACTTCGAGGCGATGCTTGGCAAAGTCTCTCTCTGGGGGCGCTGGCAGAACGGCCTCGGCATGACACCCGCCAAACAGCGCCACCTTTCACGCGTCGTAAAGGCCCTGCGTCCGCGCATCGAGGCGATAGGAGAGTCTCGCCGGCGCTTCGGTCTGGTCCACGCCGACCTGCGCGCCGCGAATCTCCTGGTCCATGAGGGTCGGGTCGCCGTCATTGATTTCGACGACACAGGCTACTCCTGGTTCATCTACGATCTGGCGGCAGCCTTGAGCTTCATCGAGACGCATCCTGACATGCCGGCCTATGTCGAAGCCTGGCTGGAAAGTTACCGTAAGCTGCGTCCGCTGAGCAGGCAGGAACTTGCGGCAATCGATAGTTTCATCATGCTCCGGCGAATGCTCCTCGTCGCCTGGATAGGTTCCCATGCCGACACCGCCCAAGCCCAGGCCATGGGCCCCGGCTTCACCGACGACACCTGCGCCCTCGCCGACCGATACCTTTCCACGGGTCGTCTCCGCTAACTTGATACGGGGTTTCATCTCCAACCATGTGCGCAAACCCCTTTTCGGTAAGCCTCGGGACCCGCCGCCATGGTTTCGGCTCGCTGCGCGACCTCCTGGCAAAGGCCTCGCCCCGGCGCAGCGGCGATGAGCTGGCCGGAATTGCCGCAGCCAATGCGGAGGAACGGGTGGCGGCGCAACTCTGCCTGTCGGACCTGCCCCTGTCCCTTTTCCTCGAACAACCGCTGGTGCCTTATGAGACCGATGAAGTCACACGCCTCATCCTCGATTCCCACGACCCCAAGGCCTTCGCGCCCGTCGCAGGCCTGAGCGTCGGACAATTCCGCGAATGGCTTCTGCGCTACGAGACCGACGGTGCCGCCCTCGAGGCGCTCTCGCCCGGACTCACCCCCGAAATGCTCGCCGCCGTGAGCAAGCTCATGGGCAACCAGGATCTCGTCCTTGTAGGCTCCAAGCGCCGCGTCGTCAGCGCCTTCCGCGACACCATCGGGCTGCCCGGTCGCCTTTCGGTGCGCGTGCAGCCCAACCACCCCACCGATGACCCGCATGGCATCGCGGCCTCCACGCTCGACGGACTGCTCTACGGTTGCGGCGACGCCGTCATCGGCATCAATCCCGCCACGGACAGCGTGCCCGCCGTGGAGGCGCTGCTCCACCTGCTGGACGAGCTCATCCATCGCTACGAAATCCCGACCCAGTCCTGTATTCTTGCGCACATTACAACGACGCTCAAGGCGATCGAGCGGGGTGCGCCCGTGGATCTCGCCTTCCAGTCCATCGCCGGCACGGAGGCCGCCAACCGCAGCTTCGGCATCAACCTCTCCCTGCTCAGGGAAGCGCACGAGGCCACCCTTTCCCTGAAACGCGGCACCGTGGGGAACAACGTCATGTACTTTGAGACGGGCCAGGGCTCCTGCCTTTCCGCGCAGGCCCATCACGGCATCGACCAGCAGACCTGCGAGGCGCGCGCCTATGCCGTCGCCCGCGCCTTCTCGCCGCTCCTCGTCAACACCGTCGTCGGCTTCATCGGCCCCGAATACCTGTACGATGGCAAGCAGATCATCCGCGCCGGCCTCGAGGATCATTTCTGCGGCAAACTGCTCGGCCTGCCCATGGGCGTCGACGTCTGCTACACCAACCATGCGGAGGCCGACCAGGACGACATGGACACCCTCCTGACACTCCTGGGCGTGGCCGGATGCAACTTCATCATGGGCATCCCGGGGGCGGACGACATCATGCTCGGCTACCAGTCCACCTCGTATCATGATTCGCATTACTTACGCCAGGTGCTCGGCCTGAAACCCGCGCCTGAATTCGAGCTCTGGCTCGAACGCATGCGCATCGGCTCCCAGGGCAGGCTCCTGCCCGTCACGCACGGGCACCCCCTTGTTACCCATGACCGGACACGATAAGACACCGCAGGAACAAGCCGGGCTGGCCCTTCCCGATCCCTGGACCCACCTGCGGAAGTACACCGCCGCCCGCATTGCGCTCGGGCGCACGGGTGGCAGCCAGACCACGCGCTGCGTGCTCGACTTCAGACACTCCCACGCGCTTGCGCGCGACGCCGTGCAAAAGACCTTTGAGATCGAGGAGCTGCGCGCCTCCTTTCACACGCTCGGCCAGCCCACCTGCCTGCTTGCGAGCCAGGCCCGCGATCGCAGGACGCACCTCCTGCGGCCTGATCTTGGTCGCAGCCTGGATGAGACCTCGCGCTCCACCCTT
>JFJP01040526.1_pt1 | contig 12668 bp, 10 predicted proteins | sample 431651 | NCBI WGS metagenome assembly JFJP01 (sample SAMN02602958, study PRJNA72255) | Microbial mat metagenome, whole genome shotgun sequencing project. | biome: fresh water; feature: sink hole; material: water; isolation source: purple microbial (photo- and chemosynthetic) mats found in... | reverse complement strand
GTGTGCGACAGTATCTCGCATGGGTGCGCGACCTCACATACTTGGTGGTATCACTCTTGTACGCAGCGTGGTCTCTGTGCTGTAGTTGGGCGGATTGACACGGACAGGGGCAAGACTAGATCGGCGGTGCTTGCCCATTGGCTCTGTGGCGCTCACCGGCGGCCTCGAAAAAAACTTTTCAAAACACTCGACGCACCCGACGCCTCGACGCCAGCGTGGGCAGATCGATTGGCAGCCAGCGGGTCACCCGGCCTCGAAAAAAACTTTTCAAAAACACCCGACGCACCCGACGCCTCGTCGCCAGCATGGGCAAGTCGGGCGTCAGGTCGTCGGGTCGTCGGGTCGTCGGGTCACTTGCGAGAGTTTTTCCCGGCGCTATGGGGTGTCGTCTCTGCGGCCAGCGGGTCACCCGGCCAGCCAGCGCGAAAAAAAACTTTTCAAAACACCCGACGCACCCGACGCCTCGTCGCCAGCCGTTATAAATCATGGACTTAGTGGCGACGGCTGGCGACGGGTGCCGGGGCGGCGACGGGTGTGCGGCGGTCGGGGTGCGGGCGGCGTCGGGTCGTCGGGTCGTCAGGTGGCTTTCGAGAGTTTTTTCCACCGCCACCGGGCACCGGCATAGATTGCCCCACCAACATGTTGCCAATTTGCAGCACGATGCAAAAAAAGTTTTCTTACATCGTTCGCTTCGCCGCGACGTGGATGTCAGGGCAAATCACGCGTGTATTGAGGCTCTTTTCCCTTCGGCATCCTCTGCCACTGCTTGATTAAAGGCACTCAAACTCAGGTGCTGATTTGTGTCGTGTATCTGTGCTCGAGAACTCAAGTCTAGAAAGTTTAGGTATCTACGGTCTTGGTTTATATATATATTTATTTAGCTTTGCCAAAGCACACAGAACCAAGACCAATTTTCTTCTGATTATCTTGTTCAGGCAACTAATTTCTTACAGCGACTATCACTGCCTCCCTCGTTAATCAGTCCCCCCGTATAGACAAGGCTACGAGTCTCAATTAAAGTGCGAATGCCGATCGAGATACCGGATGTTGTTGCTGTTATTCGATCGGATCTGGTGTATCAGTTGAAGACAGGAGGACTGATAGCCGGATGGTTCGTAGCTAATTCAATAAGGAAATTGATGAACATACTAGAAGAAATGTTAGACGGAGCAACAAAGGCGATCGAAGCAGATACGTCCACGCTCGAAAACGTGGCGCAGACGATTGCGGTGTTGGTAGAAGAAAATGCGGCGGTACAAGCGGTAACTGAGACCGCAGTGGTAACTGAGACCGCAGCGACAGAGGTCCAGGATGCGGCAATAGTCCAGGATGCGGTAGAAGTTCTGGATGCGGCAATAGTCCAGGATGTGGCAGAGAAAGCCACAGGCATGGCAGCAGTCAATGTGCCTGCCGTGGTGACAGAACCGGTGGTTCTGCTTGAGGATACGGCTGATGATGTCCAGACTACAGTTGAGGAGCAGCCGTTCCCGAAAAACCTTTACACCATGCTCAGGCTGTGCCTGTCGCAGCATGGCAAGGCCTACGCCACCCTTCGCGGCAAGGGGAAAAACGCCCGTGCGATTCTGGTTGGCAGTCGGGCGCTGGACAACATCATTCGCAAATTGGCCGAGCGCGAGGGCTATTCCTTGCGCAAGTCCGAGTTGCGTGAGTTGAACGACAGCCTGCTATCGTTTGCGGAGTCCAAAGGCAAGATCAGAAACGTTTATCTGCGCGTGGCGGCAATCGACGGGGGTATTGAAATTGACTTGGGCGATGGCAGAGATGCCCGCGTTCGCATCACCGCAGGTAAGGTGGAGTTGGTGCTCAACGGCTCAACCGTGCTGTTTTGGCGCAGCAACACGTTTTTGCCAATGGCTGAATTTGTAGAGGTAGGCAACCTGCAGTTGCTCAAGCAGTATTTGAATCTGGACGATGTGTCGTTTATGCTGCTGCGCGCTTGGCTGAGTTACACCCTGGCGCACCCAAAAGTCGCCTCGTCGATGTTCGTCATCCTGCTGTTGCTCGGTGGTCAAGGCTCTGGCAAGACGTTTGTGTCCAAGCTGATCCGCCGCTTGCTTGACCCCAGTCCCATTGGCGTTCAAACCATGCCCACCAATGCCAAAGATTTGGCAATTTCGACCCAGAACGCGCACGTAAGCTGCTTTGACAACGCGCGTTTCATCTCCCCGCCCATGTCCGATTTGTACTGCACAGCGGCTACGGGTGGCACGCTGACGGGCCGCCAGCTCTATACCGATGCGGATCAGCAGGTCATCTTGCTGCATGGTGCGCTCATTATTAATGGCATTCACGCCTTCATCAACCAGCCCGACTTTGCCCAGCGCTGTTTGCCGATTCAATTGCCTACCTTGCCAGAGGGAAAAAGAAGGTCTGAGGCGGAGCTTGAGGCCGCATTGGCGCGTGACCTGCCCGCCATACAGCGCGGGCTCTTTGATCTGATTGCTGCCGTGTTGGTCCATCTGCCCACGGTCAAGGCGACGCATCCACAGCGGATGATTGACTTTGTGCTGTGGCTGGCGGCGATGGAGAAGGTGGACGGTGCACCGGAGGGCACATACCAGGCGGCTTACAGCACGGCGCTCAATGACGGTCAGCGGGAGTGTCTGATGGATAACGTTTTGGCCTCAACCATCCTTAACTGGGCAGAAAAAATGGCTGGCGACGCGTGGAGCGGAACGCCTGCCGCGTTTTTGGCAAAGCTCAACGACGTTGCTGGATCTGGGCTGCAAAACTCCAAGGATTGGCCCGGCAACCCCATTTCGCTGTCCAAGCGTATTCTGCCGTTGCAGGCGGCGCTGCTTTCGCAGGGCATTGAACTCAATCTGCTTCGTGGCAAATCGCGCATGGTCTCGCTGAAATGGCTCGAAGGGATGCGTCCCCAAGCCGTTTTGGAGACCGAAGAAGACTCGGATTTGTACTGAGTTGGCGGCCTGCACGACCGTCATGGTGCAGGTTTAGTGTTTCGCTGCGGGGAGATGCCAGGCACAAAAGCTAGCCCCCTGCCGCGTTTTTAGGGTAGGCCATGGCCAACCCCATCGGTGACCGCCAACACGTCCGTGGCGGCCATCTTCTGCCACCGCTTGGGTCACCCCCGTGTCCCATGCGCCACCCCGCCACTGCCACCCGGCCGGTCTCATTAGTCCCAGCTATCACCCCCAAACCCAAGGAGATTTTTTCCATGTTGATTTGTCCACTTAAACCCGCTACCCCGGCGAGCCTATGCCATTGGCTATCTATTTCCCAACCCATTCACCAAGGAGCCTAAACCGTGCCGATCGTTACTTTTTCAGCTGAATTTGTTCGGAACGCTGTCTGCCCTGAGGGTAAAAGCAAGGTCGATTTCTATTCTGATTCCATTACCGGTCTCATCCTGGAGGTGCGTGCCTCTGGCGGCAAGACCTTCTCGCTGCGTTACCGTGACACCCACGGCAAGCAATGCCAGCACAAAATTGGCGATGCGGCTTCCATCTCTTTCGACAAGGCCAAACAAGCTGCCACCGTATTGCGCAGCCGTGTCGTGCTGGGTGAGAATCCATCCGAGGAGCGCAAGACCAAGCGGCTGATACCGACGCTGGCGGAGTTCACCGAATCGCACTATCGCAGCTACATTTTGGGCTACAAGCGCTCCTATGAGACCGATGATTCTTACCTGCGCAACCACCTGCTGCCCAAGTTCGGCGCACTCCATCTGGACGAAATAAAACAGCAGGCGGTCATTGAGTTCCACCACAGCCTCAAGGCCAGTGGTTATGCCGCAGCAACAGCCAACCGCATGGTGGTCTTGCTGTCTTACATGTACACGGTGGCCAAGAAGTTCAAGGTGGCCGGTGCAGAAACCAATCCAGCCGCTGGCGTGCCCTTGTTCGAGACCGTCTCACGCGAGCGGTTTCTGACGCCTGAGGAAACGCAAAGACTGCGATTGGCCATTGAGGACAGCGACAACCCTCAGTTGAAATACATTGTGGCGATGCTGATTCTGTGCGGCTGCAGAAAGCGCGAGTTGCTGGATGCACAGTGGACTGATTTTGATCTGGAGCGCAAAAGCTGGCGAATCCCGATGACCAAGAACGGCAAGCCCCGGCATGTTCCATTGTCGTCATCTGCTTTAGCGGTATTGGCCCAAGTCCCACGGTGGGAGGGCTGCCCGTATGTGCTGCCGAATCCGAAAACCAAGCTGCCGTATGTGAGCTTCTTTTGCGCCTGGAATACGGCGCGCAAGCAAGCGGGCTTGCCTGAGGTGCGCATTCACGACCTGCGTCACTCGTTCGCATCAAACTGTATCAATCAGCAGGTCAGCATTTACGAAGTCTCCAAGCTGCTCGGTCATGCGCAGGTGTCCACTACGGCCAGGTACAGCCATCTGTCGCGGGAAACCTTGCTGGCGGCGGTAGAGGCTTCGGCCAATGCCACCGGGGCTGACTGGGGACAAGCGCAGACGGTAAAAGCTGGTGACAATTTGGCGCTGGCGGCAGCCTGAGAAAACACCCCTGCCCAATTGGAATGACCTGTTGGGTGGGGGTGTCGAAAGTCAAACCATAAATTAAAGGAATGTCATAAAATGGCAAAGCCTGCCATACAAAGGAGAAAACAATGGCTCTCAATATATCTTTGCCCCTGGAGTTGGAGACTCGTGTTCGTGAGCATGTAGCCTCTGGACTTTATGGTTCTGCCAGCGAAGTCATTCGCGAAGCATTGCGGTTGTTTGAGGCATACCAGGCAGTGCAGACACCGAGCTTGGTGGCTTTGAAAGCTGACATTGCCAAGGGAATGGCAGATGTACACGCCGGTCGCGTTGCCGAGATGGATATTGCATCCATCAAGACACAGGGCCGGTCAATGCTTAAAGCCAAGTCTTTGAAATAATGGCGACAGTCAATTTTGCGCAAAGCGCTCGGACTGATCTGCTTGAAGCATGGTTGTTCATAGCAGAAGAAAATCTTAATGCCGCAGACCGTGTGCTTGACACCATCGAGAAAGAAGCAGAGGTATTGGCAACGCAACCACTCATGGGCCGTGCTCGACGTGATTTGGCGCAGGATATTCGCAGTTGGCCGACCTCAACATCCTACATTTTGTTCTACGTGGCAGAAGCAGATGGCATTACGGTCGTTCGGGTTCTGCATCATGCGCGGGATGTGCAGAGAGCCCTATTTTGATGTACCTCGAGCTGACCCAAAAGCCCAGCGCACCCAGCCAAAACTGGCGCAAATTTGACCTGGGTCCCCGCCTAAAAAAGCCCCTGCCACACCCGCCACAATGACATCCATCGGTGGGTTGGGTGGGCAGTGGGTGGCACCATCGGCATCGACTTAGGCAAAGACACTTGCTATTGGAAAACGGTCCAATGCATACTTTTTGCAGTTGGGTTGGCAGTGGGTGGGTGCGAAAGGGCACCTCGAAACTCCACGTAATCCGTTGAAAACGTTCAGATTTTGACTTTGCTTCACAGGTAGTCTCACTGCAAGTGCGGACAACATCAACGAAGGCGAGACCAATACCTTCACCGTGACGGCTTCTGAGGCTGTGGCGGCTGACACCACCGTGGTCTTCCAACTCAAGGTGGACGCTGCGGGCGACACCGCTCAGTCAAATGACTTCAATGCCGGCGCGTTCAATCCGGTGACAGCGACCATTCTTGCTGGCGAAACCACTGCCACTTTTGGCTTAGCCGCCATCACCAATGACGGCACCGAAGTCACTGAAAAATACACAGTCCAGGCCACCGTCGGTGGCCAAACTTATTCCAAGCAAGTATCCATTCTTGACGGCGGCGTTGGTGGCGGTCAAACCTTCCAACTGACCAAGGGGCTGGACTCCATTCCTGGCCTGATTGGTTCGAACGGCAACACCAGCAACTCCGGTGACGACACCATTCTGGGCTCTGTTTCTGCAACGAATGCCGAACTCAACACCATGAGTTCCATCGACGTAGTCAACGGCGGTTCCGGTGTTGACACTCTCAAGGTCTCTGCCGAAACCGCGCTGACCAACGCCAACCTAGCTGTCCTGTCTGGCATCGAGAACATTGAAATTTCCGCTTCGGCTGATGCCACGGTTGACACATCTGCTATCGCGGGTGTGACCAGCCTGAAAGTCACCAAAGCTGCAGCAAACCTGGCGGTAACTGCTGCTGATACAACCGCTATCAACGTTTCCGGCGTCACAGGCACTGCTACCGGCGTGAAGGAAGTGTTCGAGCTCAATTTGAATGACGCGCTGGTTGTTGACAGCACAGTGGACGACACTGAAATCACATTTGATGGTGTTACCGTAAATCTGACTGATAACGACGAAGAAGCTGATGTAGCGACTGCAATTGCTGGCACGGCATTCACAAATTGGGACGCAGCCATTAAATCTGGCACGACCGATGTGGTGGTGTTCACTGCCAAGGCAGCCGGTGCCAAGACTGACACCGTTATCGGTGATTTCACATTCACACCAGGCACTAACGCTGATACGTCCTTCACCGGCACTGTGACTGTTACCACCCAAGGCTCAGGCACGGCTGTTTCCACAGCCACCGTTGATGGCGGTTCTTCTCAGACCATCAGCGTGGCCAAAGGCGGCGTCACAGCCGGTGCAACCACAGTTACCACGGGTGCCATCAGCGTAACCAACGCTGCACAAGGCACCGATGCCATCGCCATTGACGGCGGTGCGGCTGTCACGGTCAACACCACTGGCTCGACCGGCGGCGCAGTGACAGTAGGCAACGGCGGCGCAGCTTCTGACCTGCCTACAGGTGCGGTTACAGTCACCTCGACCCAAAAAGCCGTTGCGGGATCTGGCGTTACTTTGGGCAATGTCACTGTCAAAGGCGGCACCACCGTTACCGTGACCCAAGCGTCCGACACTGCCAAGGCAGCCACCGACAAGACCGGCGCCACGCTGACGCAAGGCGCTGTGACTGTCACCGGCGGTACCGCAACCACTGCCGTTACCGTCACCCAAGCCAAGTCCACCGCTGAAGTGGTTGCCGTTGATGCTATCGCTGGTGTCACTGAAACTGCTTCTGTAAAGTTTGGTGCTTTGAAATCTGGCGACAAGATCATCCTCGGCACGACTGCTGCCAACGACGCGTTGGCAGCGAACGAACTGCAATTCACCGCAGCCAAAGATCTGACCGCAGAAGAAGTCGCACAGGCCTTCGCTAGCCTGACTCTTGCCGACTACCAAGCCGGCGGCAAGGTGGTTAACGGGGTGTACGCGGTCAACGCAGCCACTGAATATCTGCCATGGACCAGCGGTGCAGCCTCCGGCGACACCGTTGTGTTCACAAGCACCACCGCAGAGACGGCAGTGGACAATTTGGTGGTCGACCTTGTGAACACCTCTGGTAACAGCACAGATGCTATCGTCACCCCGTCCGTTGTCGGTTCTGCCGCGACAGACGCGGAAACGGGGGTACTGGGCGTAAAAAATGGTCAAGTTGTCATCGACGACAACGCCACCGCTGCGTCCATCACCACGGTGACTGTTGATGGCTATGGCGGTTCAAGCACGATTGGGGCCACCAACACGCTGTCCAAGCTGGCCACACTCAGCTTGTCCAACAGCGGTTCGACGGGCACAGCGGGTGAAACAGATGCGGCGATGACGGTTGACGCGGCCACTGTGGCAACACTTGGCTTGACCATCAACAAGATCAAGGGCGCAGTGTCTCTGGACGGTGCTGCTGACAGCGCCCTCAAGACCTTGAACATGACAGTGACTGGCGCTGACTCTTCGTTTGCGCTTACAGCGGCTGCTGTTGAGACACTGGCAATTTCTGGCGATAAAAAGGCTACCCTGTCCGCTGGTACTTTTACCGCATTGAAGACCTTGACTGTTTCTGGCACAGCCAGCGCAGTGTTTGATGGCGATGAAGCTGATACTTTGACCTCGGTTAATACCTCAGCAACGACGGGTGCTGTCACGGCTACCATCAATGGCACAAAGGCGACTTACACCGGCGGTGCTGGTGTGGATACCTTGACTCTGGCAACGGGTACTTCCCTGACCAAGGCTATCGACCTTGGCTTGGGTGATGACACCCTGAGCTTTGGCGCTATCACTGTCACTGCCACCACCGCCGCACTTAGCGGTGGTGACGGTACCGACACATTGGTCATGAACACAACCGCTGCCGCTGCCCTGGATGATGCGTCGCAAACGTTCTACACCAACTTCGAACGTCTGACCATTTCTGACACGTCCACCGCGACGCTTAATCTGGCCAACCTGGGCTTCACCAACTACGTGACGACCAGTGGAACAGGTGGCACGCTGACCCTGAACAACTTGGCCAGTAACGGCACGGTGGTTCTGACGGCTGCCGCGACAACAGGCTACGCAGTTGGGGTCAAAGATGCCGACACCGGTCTGACTGACGTGCTCAATGTCGTGGCGCAAGTTGCAGGTACAAGCCTCAACTTCGGTACAGTGACTGCTGCAAATGTCGAAACAGTCAACATCACGGCCAACGACGTGCTGCTGGATGACGACAGCGACGGTACGGTCACCGCGGCTGAAACACCCGTTGAAACCGCGACCATCGCTCTGACTGCGGACAAGGCAACGACCGTTAATCTGGGTGCCAGCGACGCGAACATCGCGCTGACACTCACCTCCAGCACCAAAGTAACCTTGGTTGACGGCTCTGCCATGACGGGTACCTTGTCCTTGACCGCTGCAGGTGCGACAGCCGGTACGGAAGTGCGTGGCGGCAGTGCTGGAGATACGCTGACGGCCTCTGGTGAAAGCGACGTGCTCAAGGGCAATGGTGGCAACGACACTTTCAACTTGGACGAGTTGACCTCGGCTTACGGTGGCGCTGGTGCGGACACCTTCAACTTCGCCATCAACAGCAACCTGACCAAGGTGTCGAAGGTTTATGAAGCGGGTGCTGGGGACGTGTTCAACCTGTTGGATGTGTACAACGATGGTGGTGGTGCTGCTGCTGTGACGAAGTTCTTCGCTGAAGGCGCGCAGTACAACCCCGATACCACGAAGGACGTGCCTGGCAAGGTGAACGCGGCGCTGGTGCAGACCGGTGAAGGCGAGGCCACATGGTTCATCGATAGCGGTAATACCTTCATCGTTATCGATGCTGATGATGCCAGCAACGTCGCCGCAGGTGCTGTTGACTCTTACATCCCTGGCCAAGACATCGTGATCCAAATCATGGGTGAGTTCAACCTGGGTACCGGTGCTGCGTTTAACACCGTCAGCGGCACCCTGGAACTTCTCTAATCTCGCCAGAGACAAGCCCCGCTCTTCGGGGTGGTGCTTGCGGTGAAAGCCCCATCAAAACCCCTGTGACTTCGGTTGCAGGGGTTTTTTAGCGTCCAAACTCAACTCAATAAGTACCCACACCATGCCCACCATCAAAATCGACAATCGCGACTACGACCTCGACAGCCTCTCCGACGATACCAAAGGCCAACTCCAAAGCCTGCGCTTTGTTGACACCGAACTACAGCGCCTCAAAGCCCAGACCGCCGTGCTGCAAACCGCGCGTATCGCCTACGTCAAAGCCCTGCAAGCATCATTGCCGGTGCTGCCTGCGGGGGATACGATGAAGTTCAATTGAGTTAAGTGGGTGAATGGCATCAGGTGTTTCAAACGCATGGCTTAGCGGGTACTGCCGGACCTCCCACGGGCGCACCAGCCGATCAGGTTTGCGTTACAAATCCGTTCGCATTCCGCTACAAATCCGCACACATTGCGCACGCGCCAGATGTTGTACCTGACGCGGTCGGCCACCCAATGTACAGGGCATCACGCCGCCAGTTTAATCCCAGTCCCACACCACGGCCAGTGAGTAGGCGCACACCCGCCAATGTGAAAATGTGTGTCAGATGCTGACCCCAGTGGCAACATAATATTGAACCATTGAACACCCGCCATCCGATTGGAGCGCCACCATGGCCACAGTATCGACCAAGCGAACCGTCTATGCTTTAAAGGCGCTGTTTCGGGACGAGTTTCACGACGTGAAGTCTTCCTTTCTGACAGAGGCTGTGGCATTTAGCTTGGGTTTCAAAACCCACGCAGCACTTATTGCGTACCTGGATGCAGTGCCTGGCAATGTCCCACCAACGCTCACGCCAAACCGCATCCTGTTGATGGAACGACTGACGGCATTGGGCTACAACCCGCACAAGGATGCCAGCACGGAGTGAGTGATTGCCTCCACCAAGTTGGTCAAAACGTGGCCTACCTCCCTAATTTGCCAAATAATGCTGTTTGTAAGCTGGTTCAGGGATAGAAGGGACACAAGGGAGGCGTTTTCTATTAGCAGCCATAGAGTTTTAATTTCTAGAGCTAAATTAAAAAGCATCCCTAGTATCCCGACCCTCCCCAGTCTTGACTTTGATGTGTTGAATTGGCAGGTGTCCTGTGGGATATGTGCAAATGTAGACCTGTTGAATGAACTGGCGAAACGCTACAATGTGGCTACAAATTTACGTTTATGCGACCATGCAAAGAAGTGTGCCATGTTGACAGTTGATGTTCGTTCCCGTGTCGAGCCGGAACTGAAGCGGCAGGCTACTGCCGTTTTAAAAGCATCAGGATTGGACTTGAGCACGGCCATTCGCATTTTTTTGCGTGGTGTCGTTCAACAAGGCGGTTTACCCATGGACATGCCGCGCCCCAATGCCACAACACTGGCGGCCATCAAAGCGGCCAAGCATGACAAGGTGACGGATGTCGCTTTGGATGACCTTTGAGCCTGACCCATGCCGAGGTTACTCAAGGAAACCAGCCAGTTCAAAACGGACAAGAAACGCATCAAGGGCTCAGGGCGTTACGACTGGGAAAAAATGCGAGCCATCGTCAAAGAGCTGATGAACGACCGCCCACTTGACATAAAGCACCACGACCATGAGTTAACGGGCGAATATGTGGGAGTCAGAGAGTGCCACATCGAGCCTGATTGGCTTCTGAAAACTTATCAGAACGGGAACACACAGCGAGCTGTTTTAGCTGCACGCAGCCACCCCACCCCTCGATTTGGCCAAAAAGTGCTGTCTTCACCACGAATTAGGGATAGAAGGGACACAAGGGAGGCGATTCCTATTAGCAGCTATATAGTTTTAATTTTTAGAGCTAAATTTAAGAGTATCCCTAGTATCCCGACCCTCCCCAAACTCGACTTTGACTTATCCCCCTGGTTGAAGCTCTGACCTTGGCTTGAACGCTGCCACCATGGCAAATCCCAAGGTAAAAGTCGACCCCTGCATTCCATTGGGTACACACTTGGCAGAGTCCTGGCAAGCCCTTGGGCGCAAACTTCGGTGTGACTCACGGCGGACTGCGGCGGCGAATATTTACGTCAATTAGGGTAAAAACCTAGCACACCCCCTTGACAATATAAGCACTATTTGATATAATTTATAGTACAAATGACAGACTTTACACCCTATTTCCGTACATTTGGTGCTTGCACCAAGCGAATACCGATCATCACCTGATCATCGGGCATTGGTCTCTTTCAGAGCGGTTCAATACGGTTTGCCCCGATGGTTGTAGTCAGCAACCGGCGAACCCAATTAACCCAAACTTTGAAATGAGCAAACCATGTCCAAACCTGTTTCCGTATCCGTTGCCATCGCAACACCCACCGCAGTAACACCAGCCACCGCTGCTGTTGCCCTGGTTTCCCCGTCGGTCGCAACCGACCTCACCACAGTTCAAGCGTCCACAACTACACCACTTGAATCCCCGACACCCTCAGCGGCTGACCAGGATGCACTGCGTTACGCCGATGAACTGGTGTTTGGCTTGTCCGAGTCCACCAACGCAGTGGCCACCACGCTCATCACCGCCGTCAGCAATAGCACCGTGGTCCTCAATCCCAACCCAGGGGAGGTGGGCTTTGCCGAGCGCTTCCAGGACCAGTGGGGTGAAGACACCCGCTTTGATGCCAACCGCGCCCAATGGATGATTTGGACCGGCACCCACTGGCAAGCAGATGACACCGGTGTGGTGGTAGAGCGCATGAAGAAGGTGGGCCAGCACATTCTCAATGTCGAAGCGCCCTGCATGCGCATGGCCAGCCAGGAGCCAGGCGATTACTATGATGTGGCCTCACGTGCGCTGACCGCAGAGGGCCACAAACTGCACAACAAGAACGCCATTCACGCCGCCCTGGCCTTGGCCCAATCCATGCCGCAGCTGGTCACCCGCACCGCCGACTACGATGCTGACCCCCTGCTGTTTAACTGCCTCTCAGGCACCATTGACTTGCGCGACGGCTCCATCCGGCCCCACAACAAGGCCGACTACATGACCCAGATGGGTCGCACCCCCATCGATTCACCAGAGAGCGACTGCCCGCAGTGGAAGCAGTTCCTGCTCGACATCATGCGCGGCGACATGCAGATGGTGGACTACTTGCAACGTCTGCTCGGCTATATCCTGACCGGCGACACGTCCGACCAGTCCTTTTGCCTGCTTTATGGCATCGGTGCCAATGGCAAGAGCACGTTCATCAATGTGGTCCAGTACATCATGGGCGACTATGCCAAGACGGCGGACTTCAACACCTTTCTCGACCTGAACCGTGGTGCCGCCCCACGCAATGATTTGGCCGGTATGGTGGGCAAGCGGTTTGTGGTGGCCAGCGAAGGAACCGAGGGTAAATCACTGGATGAATCGGT
>JFJP01039782.1_pt1 | contig 12669 bp, 9 predicted proteins | sample 431651 | NCBI WGS metagenome assembly JFJP01 (sample SAMN02602958, study PRJNA72255) | Microbial mat metagenome, whole genome shotgun sequencing project. | biome: fresh water; feature: sink hole; material: water; isolation source: purple microbial (photo- and chemosynthetic) mats found in... | reverse complement strand
GTCCATAAGTACCTAATTTGCTGGCAAGGATCGGGAATGTAAAAACAAGAATAAAATACGCGATCCATAGGGAAACAATAGCGACAGAGGAAGCCGTTCCTCTTATTTTATTTGGGAATATCTCCGAAATGAGCACCCAGGTTACAGGAGCAAGTGAGACTGCGTAAGTGGCAATTGCCATCAAAACAAAGAGGGATATCCAACCTGGGCCCACTTTAATTTTCAGCAAAGTCGAAAGCACAAGATATACTATTGCCAGGGAAAAGGATCCGATGAGCATCAGGGGGCGGCGGCCCAGTTTGTCTACCTGCCACATAGCAATGATGGTGAAAACAAGGTTTACGATTCCGATTAATACAGTTTCCATGAGCTGCCTGTCGAGATTGGCCCCAACCGATTCGAAAATTGTTGAGGTATAATTGAAAACAACATTAATGCCACATAGCTGTTGGAATACCGCCAGACCTATTCCGATAATCAATGCCGGACGAACTGCTTTGCCAAAAACTTCGCGGAGGGGAACTTTTTTGACTCCGTGTAAAGATTGCTCAATGTTTTTGTAAGTATCGCTTACAAAGCTGCTATTACCGATTTTCCCGAGAACGCTCTGTGCTCTCTCTGGTTTTCCTGCTTTTACCAGGTATCTTGGACTTTCGGGCAGCCATAACACTCCCATGAAAAAGAAAACAGAAGGCACAGCACCCAAACCAAACATCCATCGCCATGCATCGGGACCCTGGTCGGACAGGCTGTAATTCACAAGGTTAGTGATCAGGATGCCAAGAACGATAGTAAGCTGGTTTATTGCAACGTTTCTGCCCCTGACATGTGCGGGGGATACTTCGGCGATATAAAGCGGACTCAGAATAGAAGCCATCCCAACCCCAATGCCGGCGCAAAACCGCATCAGCAGGAAAGAGTTAAGCGAATGTGAAAATGCCATCCCGATTGAGGATCCTGCGAAAATTGAAGCAGCAATCAGCAGTCCGGGCCGTCGACCATAACTATCGGCAATTTTACCTGCCAGCAGTGTACCTGCAATACAGCCTAGAGCCAGCGTTCCGGTAAGGAATCCTTCCCACCAGGGACTCAGATCGAATATATTGCGAAGAAATGGCAATGCAGCCGCAATTACTGCGAAATCAAAGCCGAAGAGATATCCGCCAAGGGCTGAAATGAAGGAGATGCCGATGATGTAGTTTGTTTTGAAGGAGTATTGGGAATATTTCATTTCAGAGTATTAAATATATGGTTCAGGATGATAGCCGTTTTTGTTGTTGATTTGGATCCTTTTGAATAGAACATAAACTATTTGTAACTATAAAAGTAGCATTAATATTTTTTGCATTTACGGTTTGCGTATTGTAATTATGCATCTGATTTCAAATCTTTAGATCTATGCCCATCTTGCCGTTGATATTTAAAATCCTGTTCAAAGTTCCTTTCTTCCGCAAACGTTATTTCGGTATATATAAGAAACTTTTTAAACCGAAAAACCTTTTCCTGGGTCAAACTTCAATCTGCAGTTTTGATGATGGACTGAAAATCAAAGCCGACCTGGATGAGTGGATTCAGCAGCAGATTTATTTCTTTGGGACATGGGATAAGAGAGGTCTTAAATTTCTAAAGAATCATCTTGAAAAGGGTGATGTGTTTTTCGATATTGGGGCAAACATTGGCGCGTATTCATTGGTAGCGTCCAAGGCAGTTGGCTCCGGGGGACAAGTGCACGCTTTTGAGCCGGTTTCAGGAGTTTTTGAGCGTTTTAAATATAATATCCATCTGAATGGGTTAACAAATATTACCCCAATTCAAAATGCGGTGTATGAGACTTCAGAAATTCTGGAATTGTATGTTTCTGCAAAGGAAAACGCAGGAATGTCAAGCATCTTTCATCACGATACTGAGAGTGGAACAATCGAAAAAGTTCAGTCCATTACAATAGACGAATACGTGGAAAAGATGAATATTCAGCGAATCGATTTGATAAAAATCGATATCGAGGGATCCGAACTTTTTGCCCTGAGGGGAATGAGAAATGCCCTGAGACGCTTTCGCCCGGTGATTTTGATGGAAGTAAGTGCAGATGTTCTGAATAATACAAATATTCAGGGATCTGAGATTCTGGATTTCATGAAAGACTTAAATTATGGCATCCGGAGAATCTATCCCTGCGGTAACACTGGAGAAGTAAACGGATCCAAATCGGAATACACCAATTTTGCTTTCTTCCCCTTGTAAATTTTATATTTCCGGAAAAGAATATCTAAAGTGTATTTCTCAGAATAAGTGAAAATGGATTTTTTATCATCTCCTTCCTGTTTTCGAGAAGAAGACTGGCAGCTGTTTCTCCCATTTTCCTGAAATCGGTCGACACCACCGTAATACCTCCGTTTAACACAGATTTCATAGGTGTGTCGTCAAAAGAAATCAGCCCTACATCTTTTCCTGCTTGTAAGTTCCTTTTGTTTAATTCACCAATGGCAAAAATCAGATCGGAATCTTTGAACAAGAGTAAGACTTTCCCTTCTGTTATATCTGAATTTTCAAGCCGGCTCGTTTCAGTGAATGCGAAACCAGATTCCCTGCAAAATCTTTTTACTCCTTTTCTGATCCCATCCGGAACAAACTGAAAACCTTCTGAAGAGCTGACCAGACAAATTGTGCTGTACTTTTTAAGCTTTGAAATCCCTGCAAGTAATGCATCATGTATGTCATTCTCAAAATCCTGGAATACTGCTGAATATTTTCCCTTCAGGTTGGGGATTGACTTATCAATCAGCATAAGTCTTTCGGGGGGTATTGGCTCCACAAGGCCTGAAACATCATTGTTGAAATGCGGCATAATTACATAATGGCTGTATTTGCCAAGGTTTTCGCGGATTAACCGGGCGAAGACCTCCTCCCTGTAATGATGAAAATATACATCAACTCTGGCTTTTTCACCAAGAGCATGAATAAACGACTCGTATAAAACTTCTTTATAGGCATTTAAACGGTCAAACAGCAGGAAGATATTTAACTCTTTTACCAGCTCTGAAGTTCCCACATAATAACCTTTGCCTTGCCTTGAAACCAATACTGAACGCATTACCAGATTATTGTAGGCCCTCGATACAGTGCCCGGTGCAAGCGAGAATTCCCGGCAAACCTTGTTGATGGAAGGCAGCTTCTCACCCTGAACCAGTTTTCCTGTTTCTACAGATTGGATAATAGCATTCTCAATCTGCAGGTAAACAGGTTCCTCAGCTTTAGGATTTATATTAAAAATTTCAATGGGCTTTATCATTATAAAATTGCTTTTGTCAGAAATGATTTAATATATTTGTACTATATAAGTATAGATAAGTTGAGTTAACACTAATACTGCAAAAATATGATTATTATCGGCAATTACACAATCGCTATTCTATTCTTTTTAATGGCAATGACGTGTTGGGGATCATGGGCAAATACCCAGAAAATCGCTGCTAAGAACTGGCGTTTTGAACTTTTTTACTGGGATCTCTCACTTGGCTTGCTATTATTTGCTACTCTTAGCGCATTAACCCTTGGTTCCATGGGAACAGAGGGAAGGCCATTTCTGGCTGATATCAGGCAGGCAGATACAGCAAGCATCATTTATGCCATGCTTGGTGGCGCGGTCTGGAATCTTGGAAACCTTCTTCTTGTTGCAGCAATAGCTGTGGCCGGTTTGTCGGTAGGCTTTCCTATCGGGGGTGGTATAGCCTGGGTACTGGGCATTCTGATTAACTACATTCTTGTGGTAATTGATCAGGGTAAATCAGAGAGTAATCCTTTGCTTCTGTTTGGTGGTATCGGATTTATTGTTTTCGCTATCATTCTGAGCATGTTCTCTTACCAGCGACTGGCAAAAGAAAAGAAAAAACCATCCACCCGGGGAATAATTCTTTCAGTTGCTGCAGGATTGCTCATTGCTTTCTTTTACGGGTTGGTGGTTAAGTCGATCGATAATGAATTTCTAAAAGGTGGCACTGGTACGCTCACTCCCTATACTGCGGTTTTCTTTTTCTCTATCGGGATATTTGTCAGTACCTTTATCTTCAATCCGGTTTTTATGCGTTACCCGGTTGAAGGTGAAAGAGTCAGAATGATTGAATACTGGAAAGGAAATCTAAGCTCACATATTTCCGGCATACTTGGAGGTTTTATCTGGATGGCAGGTATGGTAATGAGCTTTATGGCCGCAGGTGCAGCAGATCCTTCCATCTCTTATGCACTGAGCAACGCGGCACCTGTTGTTGCCATTCTGTGGGGGATATTCGTTTGGAAGGAATTCAAAGGCGCGCCTGCAGGAACCAACCGATTGCTTTTACTGATGTTTGTCAGTTACCTTATTGGTCTTGCTTTTATTACGGTTTCACAATAATAGTTTTAAAATCGATCTTGTGAACTGACTTATTTTGTTAAGATCCTTTTATACAGATATTGAATTATCTGAAAGTATTCCTGATTACAAAAGTTTCATTTTTAAAAATCACAATAATGCAAAAACCAGTATTTATTCTCTTCCTGTTTGCTTTTAGCCTTATAAATGCTCAGGAAGTAAAGTGGGAGGGGCCCTCCACTACTTTAAGTCATGGTAAATTGAAAGTTTCTGCGAATAATAGGTTTCTTCAGTATGAAGATGGAACTCCTTTCTTTTTCCTTGGCTGCACCGCATGGGAACTGTTTCATCGTTTAAATTTTGAAGAATCAGAACGATACCTTGAAAACCGCCGGGAAAAAGGTTTTACTGTCATTCAGGCAGTTGCTCTTGGAGAGCTGGATGGGCTCAATACTCCCAATGCAAATGGAGATAAACCTTTTGAAAACAACGATCTTTCAAAACCGGATAAAAAATATTGGATGCATGTGGATAAAGTCATTAAACTGGCTGAAAGCAAAGGCCTGTTTATTGGTCTTTTACCTACCTGGGGCGATAAAGTTGATAAGCAGTGGGGCGTCGGCCCGCAAATTTTTACCGAAAAAAATGCTTTTGAATATGGACAATGGATTGGTAACAGATACAAGGATTTTCAAAATATTATCTGGATCAACGGGGGAGACAGGAATTGCGGAGGGGGAAACACTATGGTATGGAACGCCCTTGCCGAAGGAATTAAATCTGTCGATAAAAACCACCTGATGAGTTTCCATCCCTGGGGAGGTACTAGCTCTTCCGGATGTTTTCAGGACAGCTGGTGGCTTGACTTCAATATGCTTCAATCGGGCCACGGCGAACGATTTATTGCAAATTACCTGATGGTTCAGGCTGATTATCTCAGAACACCCATAAAACCCTGCATGGATGCCGAACCTTGTTATGAGGACCACCCGATTAACTGGGACCAGAAAAATGGATTTTTCGACGATTTTGATGTCCGCAGAGCAGCTTATTTGTCGGTTTTCTCAGGAGCACATGGTCACACCTATGGAGCACATCCTATTTGGCAGATGAAGAAAAGTTTTCATGATCCGATTGGCGGTGCACGTCACAATTGGGATGAAGTACTCGACCTGCCTGGCGCATGGGATATGATCCATTTACGGAGACTTATCCTTTCCAGACCCTATTTCAGCAGAATACCGGATAACAGCATCATCAGATCGGAACAATCGGCAATGATTAATCCTGTGATTTCCTGTCGTGGCGACGGTTATGCATTTATCTACCTTCCTGCCAACAGGGGCGCAGTTGTTGACTTAAGCGCTCTCAAAGCAGAATCTGTAAATGCATGGTGGTACTGCCCAAGAACCGGCAAAGCAACCCGCATCATCGGTGCAGAATCCAAGGGAAATAAGTATTTCAGTGTTCCTGTGCCGGGAATAGACTGGGTACTTGTATTGGATGATGCTTCAAGGGATTTTCAGGCTCCCGGACAACCAATTATCATAAAATAATAGTCATGCCATGATACCCGGATTAAGCAGCTACACGTATACATGGGCTGTTGGTGTCCCGGAACACGAACCCGGAACCTGCCTTACTGCATTCGATCTCGTCGATCTGACTATAAAAGCGGGTATGACAGTGCTCCAGATTGCTGATAATCTTCCTTTGCATAAGTATGATGCATCTGAGCTCAGGGAGCTTAAAGAGTATTCACAGGCAAATGGTATTTCCATTGAGGTGGGTACCCGCAAACTTGATATCAAAACGCTTAATACCTATATCCCAATAGCTTCTTTTTTTGGTTCCCCTTTTCTCAGAATCGTTATTGATGAGGGAAGTTACAAACCGGAGTTAGCGGTAATAAAGAAAATCATACTCGAGGCTTTGCCCGAATTTAAAAGTCGTGGAATAAAACTTGCCATTGAAAACCATGACCGGCTGACATGTCGCCAGTTTGTTGAGATCGTTGAAGGTACCGATCCTGAATGGGTAGGTATATGTCTCGATACGGTTAATTCTATGGGAGCAGGGGAGGGATTAGAAACTGTTGTGGAAAGACTTGCGCCATTGGCAATCAATTTTCATGTAAAGGAGTTTAGAATTTTCAGACCTGAGCATAAGATGGGATTTATTGTTGAAGGGGCAATACTGGGCAAAGGCATTCTTCCGCTTGAAGAAATCTTACCAAAACTTGGAAAAAACTGCAAAACAGCAATTCTTGAACAGTGGACTCCACCATCCGGTAATATCGAAGCAACTATAGAAAGAGAATATGAGTGGGCTTCTAAATCGGCAAAGTATCTTAAAAGTAAATTATAACAAACTTAAACAATACCTGACATGAAAAAAATAGCCCTCCTGGGAGCTGGCGGTAAGATGGGAATGCGGCTTACCCATAACCTGGTTCCTTCCACCTATGAAACCTCTTATTGCGAAATTAGCGAAACTGGAATAGCAAAGCTGAAGGAGTTAAATTTGTTTCCAACCGATGCTTCAATAGCCATTCCCGCGGCTGATATTGTAATTCTTGCGGTTCCTGACGTTATTCTGGGAAAAGTATCTCAGCAAGCCATTCCCCTTATGAAAAAGGGAGCTATGGTTTTTACCCTCGATCCTGCTGCAGCCCAGGCTGGTTTGCTCTTTGAAAGAAAAGACATCAGCTACTTTGTTGCTCATCCTGCACATCCTTCAGTGTTTAACTGGGAGGATAATGAAAAGGCACAGCGCGATTATTTCGGGGGAACTCTCGCAAAACAGGCCGTTGTTTGTTCCCTTATGTCGGGGCCTGATACTGATTATGTAATAGGAGAATCACTTGCAAAAACCATTTATGCCCCTGTTTCAAAAGCATACAGGATCACAGTTAAGCAGATGGCCTTGCTTGAACCGGCCCTGGTAGAAACCTTGTCTTCAACCTGCCTGGCTATTGTGCGCGAAGGTCTTGATGAAATTATAAAAAAGGGAGTGCCTGAAGATGCCGCAAGAGCTTTTCTATATGGACATATGAATATTCAGCTTGCAGTGCTTTTTGATCAGATACCCGGGGCAGTGTTCAGCGATGCTGCAAATAAAGCAATAGTGCGGGGGAGAAAGGTGCTCTTTAAAGAGGACTGGAAGAAAATTTTCGAAGACGACAATCTGGATGAGCAAATCAGAGATATTATCAGCTAATTATAAATCAAACCGGTCATGAAGAAACTTAAATATGCAATTTTCGGAACAGGCTTCTGGTCACAGTTTCAACTTGGTGCATGGACAGAACTCGATGGAGTGGAATGTGTTGCGCTATATAACCGCACAAAATCAAAAGCTGAAGCTTTAGCTAAGCGTTTTGGTGTTCCCCGTGTGTACGATAATCCGGATGAATTATTTGAAAAGGAAAAGCTTGATTTTGTTGATATCATTACAGATGTTGACACCCATTCAAAATTTGTTAAAATGGCCGTTGACTATGGAGTACCTGGTATTATCTGCCAGAAACCCATGGCTCCGGATTATGAAACGGCTTTTAATATGGTTAAACTCTGCTCCGACAACAAGCGAAAACTCTTTATTCATGAAAATTATCGCTGGCAGGTTCCGGTGCGGAGGTTTAAGGAGATTCTTGATTCCGGAGTTATCGGCAAACCTTTTAAGGCCAGAGTTTCCTTCCTGTCCGGATTTCCGGTGTTCGAGAACCAACCCTTTCTGAAAGAATTGGATCATTTTATTCTTACAGATATGGGTTCCCATGTGTTTGATATCTGCCGCTTTTTGTTTGGAGAAGTTGAATCGCTCTGGTGCCAGACCGGGAAGGTAAGCAAGGGGATAAAAGGGGAGGATATGGCTACTGTTATGATGCAAATGGAAAGCGGAATTCCCCTTTATTCAGAGCTTTCTTATGCATCCAAAATGGAAAACGACTCGTTTTCAACCGTTTGGGTTCTGGTTGAAGGTGATTCAGGAAGTATTTATTTGGGTCCCGGTTTTGAAATCACCACTGTTGCAAAAGGCAAAATAGTAAAAGAAAAATGCAGCTTCCCGTCGTATCCCTGGGCAGATCCGGATTATATCGTAAATCATGCCAGTGGTCTTGATATTAACCTGAATATTCTGAATGATATTCAGGGTACTGGCAAAGCAGAAAATACCGGAGCTGATAACCTGAAAACTGTTGAAATCGTATGGGCTTCCTATGAATCTGCAAAAACCGGAAAGAAAATTAAAATATCCGAATTCAGGAAATAAACACAAATGTCAGAACGATTAGATTTATTGTCCGGATCAGAAAACACTATGGTCAGACTGAAAGCAGGATTGCTGGAAATGCTGCTATACCAGTCTGCTCTAAGAAAAATTAGTTATGGAAATAAGGAAATAGTCCGCGCGGTTTACGCTGCAGTGAGAGACCAAAACTGGGGTACTCTTCCGTTTATTCCAAAAGCTGCAGATTTGGAGGAGTCGAAGGATTCATTTATTCTGAAAATTAAAGGCGTTTTTGGAACGGATAAGCCTGTTGGTTCAGCGGAAATTGAAATTTCAGGGAATGCTCCGGCAGACCTGGAATTCCGTTTTACTTTTTCTGCAACACGATCTTTTTTGAAGAACAGAATAGGCATTTGTGTGCTTCTTCCGGTTGAGGAAAGTATCGGTATGCCTTACCGGCATTGGCAATCCGGCGGCGATGAAGTTTCCGGTGTCTTCCCGGTTTTTATTGATCCGCAGCAGCCGTTAATGGACATAAAAACTCTGGAATGGGTAACTCCCGGGTCACTGAATGCCAGACTTGATTTTGAAGGAGATATTTTTGAAATGGAGGACCAGAGAAACTGGACAGATGCATCATTTAAAATCTACAGCACTCCGCTTGCAATACCATTCCCTGCAGAAGTCAAAGTAGGTGATGTTGTTAGTCAGAAAATACATTTGAGTCTGCCGGTTACTCAAAAATCGGAGCGAACAGGAAAATCTCATGAAATAAGGCTGACAGAAAAGAGTATACCATTGCCTTTGATGGGTATTTGTCTTGCTGAGAATAAATCTCTCCCCATGAAAGATTTGAAAGTGGTATTTTCGCAATTGCCTTTTCATTACATCCGGGTAGACATCAGATTATCTGATTCCCATCCAATTGAAGCTTTGAAAGATGCTTTTTCACTGGCAAAGGAGCTAGGCAGTTTGCTTGAACTGGCTCTGCACACTCATAAAGATTGCATATTGCCAGATGGTTTTATTTCGATTCTTGATACTCAAAAATCGGGTTTAAGCCGGATATTAGTTTTCAGCGACTCGAATTATGTAAGCAATGGTGCTGACGAAACCAGGATTATTTCAACACTTCGGAGTAAACTTGAAAATGTTAAAGTGGGAGGTGGATCTGATGCGAATTTTGCTGAATTGAACAGAAATCCCTTATCCCCTGAAAACACTGATTTTATTTCTGTGGCGGCAAATCCACAGGTGCATGCAACTGATGATATGAGTCTTATTGAGAATATCGAAGGACTGAGTTACATGATGCAAAGCATTAAAAACCAGTATCCTGAATTACCGGTAGTTATTAGTCCGCTAAGTTTTAGGCCGGGGTTTAATCCGGTTTCTACCGAAGAAAATGGAAAAAATGATCTGCTTTCTAAAACTCCGGATTTGCGCTTATACGGAATATTCGGTGCATTATGGACTCTTGCAGCAATTAAGCGAATTGCTTTATTTGGCGCAGAAACACTTACACTCTTTGAATTGATGGGAATTAATGGAATAATACAGAAGGAAAACAACGAAATATTTGGGAATTCATTAGATACGCCTCTTTTCAGGACTTTCAAATTCCTGGCAGGATTAAAAGGGAAGTACAGGATTCTCGATTCTGTTTCAACCTTTCCTGAAGAAGTTGATTCGCTTATTCTTTCAGATTCCCTTGAAACCATTGTTATGGTTCTGAATTTTTCTTCCCGGGAAAAAAGCCTTAAACTGCCTGTTTTTGCAGGTAATCCTCGGTTGATTGTGATAAGTGAAGAGAATTCAGAAAATTCAGTTACCATTAACGGGCATGAACTGCTGATTTCTGGCAGACAGCTGTTGATACTGAAGTATAAGTTATAAATTAATTTACTGCAGAATTATTCCTTTTTCATCCCCCGATAAAGAATAACTTGAAACAGTTGTTATGCTTCTGGCGGGTAAAACCAGTTTTTCAGTTCCGGATGATTTAAAAGTATGGATTGAATTCAGCTCAAATCCGGCTTGGGTAACTGTTTCTTTTGTAAGCTGGTATAAATTCATCGTTTTTCCGGGATATTTATCAATACTTAAACGGAGATTTACCTCTGTTTCCGAGGGATTCAGAATAAAAATGCTAAGTTCCCCCGCAGGACTCACCAACGCTATTGGCAAGAGTAAACTGTCGGAACAACTGCATTGAATTTGAACTGTTGAGGAATATTTCGACAGGAAACGGGAAATGATTCCAAATCCGAAGTAGGCTTCCGGCTCAGTTTTTGCATCGGCCAGATATTCTTTTTTCTCACGGTCAAATGTTTGAATCAGCTGCCATTGTCCATCCAGGTCGCCCCGGTTTGTAAAGCTCCACCTGTTAGCTCCATCAGTTCCGGCACGCAAAGCCCTGATGATATCGTTAGCATTTGAAATGGAAGCTTCAAAAGATTTTGGTCCGGGATTGTCGGTTCCCCAGCCGAGTTTCATATTGCCAAATTCGGTCAGAAAAAATGGTTTATTCTGAGCATGAGCAAAATCGGCCCATTGCTTTAAGTTAGCTTCACCCTCCGGAGTAACTCCTTCATAGGAATGTATATCGAAACTACCGAGCCATGGAGCAAAGACGAGTTTTTCTTCTTCGAAGGGCGGCATACTGGTCCAGTCAGGCCCTGAAATCGGAATCCTGATATTTCTTGCGTCAAATTCTTCTTTTAATCGTTTCCAGGCGTCATTTATTGATCCATTCTGGTTCCCATATTCCCACCAGTATCCCCATGGACCACCGGGAGGTTCATTGGTCATGCAAAAATATTTAATACAAGAATACCCTTTGATTTCGGTCAGGTATTCAATTAATGTGGCAATTCCATAGGCAAAATCATCCAGACTTTTAGGAGCGCTGATAAGTGGATTAACATCCGGATACGAGTTCCATTTAACATTTCCCCACATTTGCTGAAGGAAGACATCCGCATTGCTTTCCTGGCACCAGTCAAGAATTTGATATAAGGCCTGCATTTCTTCATTATCCCAATCGAATATCTTTCGTTCGGGTTCATACATATCGTGGCTTAACTCAACCCTTATAAAATTTAGTCCTAACCATGAAGCATGTTCTTTTATGCTGTTCCACAACAAGCTGTCTGAAACGGGAGGATTCCCGCCAAAAGCACTGCCTCTGGGACAGATTTCCCGGGCTTTGAATAAGTACTTTTCATTTTCCAGGGGAAGGTCCCGGCTGATTGCATGCCATGATGCTCCTATTCCACCCTTCATGGTATGAATGATCTCAGAAGGATATACCTTTAACTCTGTCATAGTTTCATGTTTCTTACATTGCGTCAGCAAAGACAAGCCTATTAGTAAAATTACTATCCGGTTCATGGTTAAATACTTTATTATTTGATGAATTTATCAAATTTTCAAAGAATGTTTTAAGAATCAATTCTAATTCGAACTAATACTATATAAATATCCATATAAAGCCATTTTACCTCTCATGGTTTGCCGGGGAGTAAATTCTCCGTTTGCCCATGAATACCTGCAGTTAAAATGTGCCTCCTGGTGCGGCCAGCCTCCTTCAAACCATTCCGGATATCCTTTGTCAGAAAACCATCTCGGATTAGAACCATTGTTATTTCCTCCCCAGTTATCCAGATTGTTATAAGGAGTGCGACCTGGATGAAGACCGGGAACCCCGTCATTTCTACCCGAAGTATAACAATTAACTATATGCAGCTCACCCAGACCTGTCATTTCAACAATATTTGATGGATTTCTTCCCAGACCCCAGTCTGCTTCAAGAAACATTGATCGCTCGTATAGCTCTCTTTCATCCGGATTATCCGAAATTGCATGTGTCAGGATTACCAGGTGCATATGATGGGTAGTTTGCCAGTAATTGTTATTCGAGGAACGTCTTGAAGGCCGCTGGTCCATGTATTGAACATTATTTGTCATGGCCTGAATTTTTACTGATGCCTTCATATTTTCATATAACTGGGGATAATTTCTCTTTTGCGGGGTAAAAAGATAGGCAGCTGTGGTATAAATCTGGCTGAATGTATTTTTTGTTTCTA
>JFJP01058893.1_pt1 | contig 12670 bp, 10 predicted proteins | sample 431651 | NCBI WGS metagenome assembly JFJP01 (sample SAMN02602958, study PRJNA72255) | Microbial mat metagenome, whole genome shotgun sequencing project. | biome: fresh water; feature: sink hole; material: water; isolation source: purple microbial (photo- and chemosynthetic) mats found in... | reverse complement strand
TTTGACCTTCTGAGCCTAACCTCGCGGGCGAGACGCACCGCGTTCCTTTCCGAAAGCGGCGGGACGCCGCTTCTACTTTCTGCTCCCGCTCTTCTTCCCTTGTCCCTTGCCCCTTGTCGCTTGTCGCTTGCCCCTATTTTCAGATGAGTTACTTAAAAAAACGCTTTTTAAAAAGAGAGGCCAACGAAACAAGGGCTGCTAGATGGCGGTCGGCGGCTGCAGCCCCACTTGGGGCATGCCCACATGATAACCTTGAACCATATGGACGCCGAAAGTTTTCAGGAAAGAGAGCGTTTCTGCATCCTCGACACATTCGGCCACCGTGGTGGCTCCCCATAGCCCAGCAATCTCCAAAATAGTCCGTCCTAAAATTTGGTGCAGTGGGTTATTGCGGATATCTTTGATCAGGAGCCCATCCATCTTGAGTATGTTTACAGTCCAGCCTTTTAGGCTGAAGAGTGGAGTCAAATCCGCATAGATGTTGTCGCATGCTATACGCACACCAGCAGCCTGCAAGCGGCTAAGTGAACCATGAGCACGATCAAGATTTTTGACCGATTCGTGAATTTCCAAGATCACGCGCGATGGCAAAACACCGTGTTTTTGGAGTTCATTTTCTAAATAATCTGGAAGCTCATCGTCTGCGAGCGATGCCACCGTCAGATTCACCCCTATGGCACCTTCCTGCGATTCAGCTAGTTTTCTGGCGACCATGCCAATCACATGGCGGTCAAGCTGCGCGTTTTTCCCAGCCCTCTCTATGGCAGGAAAAAAAACGGATGGGCGCAATGAGATGTTTTCGGAGCAACTCCTGCGGATCAGTGCTTCGTGGTAAACTACAGTCCCTGTAGCCATCTCCACCACTGGCTGAAACCAAACTTCCAGTGACTTGCCAAATTCGAACTCGTCCTGTTCCAGTTCAACCATATTTTTTCAAGTGCCGCTTAGTCGGCGAAGCCTGCCAGTTCCATGACAGGCATCGCCAACCCATGTGTTACTTTTTAGATTTTTTGCCGCCGCCCTTTTTCTTGGACGATTTTTCGCCGCTACCACAACTACAGCCACATCCGCAGCCACAAGAGCTCTCGCCGAACCCCATGGCTTCCCATGGGTCTTCCGCAGCTATCTGGCTCGCGCTCCAGTTGAAACGGTGGTCGGGCATACCGAGATTTTTCCTCATTTCAAGGAGCTTTTTAACCTCGTCTCCTGAGATGCTCGTGAATGCCGTGGGGATAGACATCGCAACGACAAGCGTGCGGCAATAGGCATCCGTAATCTCCACTTTGAAATATGCGTCTTCCACGCTCTTGCCCCAGCAGATCAAGCCGTGGTTGCCTAGCATGATGGACTGGTGTTTCGGCGCCAGTGGGGCGACCACATCAGCCATCTGTGGGCTGCCAGGAGTCCGGTAGGGTGCTATCGGCACGGTGCCAACGAACACTTCCATTTCAGGAATCAAACATGTGGGCGGCTCGAAACCAGCAACAGCAAAAGCCGTAGCATGAACAGGGTGGGCATGGACAACGGCCTTGGCCTCAGGCACCGCGTTCAGGATGGCTAAGTGCGTGGTTATTTCGCTGGAACGCTTAATTTTTCCTAGCAATTGGTTCCCCTTGTCGTCCACGAGGCAGAGCATGTCTGGCGTCATAAAGCCCTTGCTCACCAGCGTGGGCGTGCAAATGAATAAGCCCGGTGCTAAGCGACACGAAATGTTGCCGCCGTTAGCGTCCACATATTCCCTAGCCCAAAGCCTGCGCCCGATTTCGCAAATCTCTTCCTTGATCTGTTTTGCCTCTTTCGAATTGAAAAGAGCCAGCATTTTTTTGTCCGATTTTTTTTCCATATATTTTTTAAGTTAAGTTTTTGATGTGAATCATACGACCGTGCCATCGGGTATTACCGAGCCTTTAGGAACGATCACTATGCCTTCGCGGATATAGTAGTTGCTTGCATCCACATTTTCGGGTTTGCCCTGCGGGTTGATAACAACATTGTTGCCGATGCGGGCATTTTTATCAATTATAGCTCCCTCAATGACAGTGTTGCGCCCGATACCCACATCTGGGCGGTTCATCTTCTCGTTCATATTCAACTGATCTGGCGTCTCAAAATAGTCCGCCCCCATGATGATAGAGTTGCTTATCCTCGCCCCACTGCCGACCTTAGAACGCAGGCCAAGCACCGCTCTAGTAATCTCTGAGTTGGCTATCTGGCAGCCGTCCGAAATCATCGTGCGCACGAGCTTGCTCTCTTGTATGATAGGCGCAGGTAAATGGCGGCTACGGGTGTAAATCGGAAATGTCGGATCAAAAAAGCTGAACAGCGGCGACGGATCGGTCAGCCCAAGGTTGCAATCGAAAAACGCCTTGATCGTCCCGATGTCTTCCCAATACCCCCTATAAACATAAGAGAAAACGCGCTTGTTCTGAATCAGCGCTGGGATTATCCCCTTGCCGAAATCCTGCTGGTCGAGATCCGAGAGGGATTCTTTCAGCACGCGGCGGTTGAAAACATAGATGCCCATGGAGGCAAGATATAGATCCTCGTGCGAATTAGGTATCCGCAGTGTATCAATGACGGATGGATCTTTAGGTTTTTCTACGAACCGCGTGATCCGAGATTCGTGGTCAATCTGCATGATGCCAAAACCAGGTACAGCATCGCGGTTCACAGGGATAGTGGCCACGGTCACATCCGCTTGGTTATCCACATGCTGCGCCAAGATATAGCGGAGATCCATGCGGTAAAGCTGGTCTCCAGAGAGGATCAGAACCAGATCGTGGTCGTGGTTATTAAAATGCATGAGGTTCTGCCGGACTGCGTCGGCTGTGCCCTGATACCAACTCAGGCTCTGAGCCGTCTGCTGCGCTGCGCAAATTTCCACGAACCCGCGTGGCTGGTAATCCTCGAAACGGTAGCTTTGCTGCACATGCCTGTGCAGGGATGAACTCAAGTACTGCGTCAGCAAGAAAATGCGTTTGATGTTCGAGTTGATGGCGAGGCTTATGGGGACATCAACTAGGCGATATTTTCCTCCTATGGGGACTGCGGGCTTGGAGCGTTCCTTGGTAAGCGGGAAAAGTCGCGTCCCTGCGCCACCTCCCAAAATGATGGCTATAACTCTGTTTGTATCGTAGAATGGCGAGGTTGAGTTTGACATATATGAGACACCTAACACAGCGGCAAACTTTCATCAAGCAATTACTATCATCAAAAACAGGTGTCGAAATTATTTTCAAAAATTACATTTCTTCTGAAAAAGAGATATTCGCACTTGTTTTATGCCGCCCGAAGTGATTAGTTTTAAACCTTATGCCCGAAGAAAAAAACAAACCGCCGAAAATCCCGAAACAGAAACCGGCCAAACAGCCTGCCCGCACACCCACACCTGAGGGCGGAGACGATGGGTTTAACTGGCGCAGTGCATTGCTCACTTCGCTTGGCCTGATGCTCCTCGTGCTTTTCTTCTATTCCAAGCAACTGACTGCAAACAGCACGAAAGAGCTTTCCTACTCCGACTTTATCGCGGCCATCCAAGAGGGAAAGATAAAGGGGGCAGAAATCATCATAGACCACTCCACTGGAGAGCAGCAGGTGCGCGGGCGTCTCGAAACAGCCAAGGATGAAAGCGGCAAAGAAATTGATTACCTAGTGGTGATCAACCTTGATTTCAACCGCGACCTCGGCGAGAAACTCGCCGCTGCGGAAATACCAGTCAAAACCCGCTATAGCACCAACTGGATAGCGTCTGGTCTGATCTCGTTACTGCCAGTCGTAATCGTGTTAGTCATACTTTACTGGATGTTCAGGCAGCAAATCAAAATGACTGGCAAAGGCCCGTTTAATTTCGGCAAAAGCCGTGGACGCCTCCTCGAAAAAGGAAAAAATAAAGTCTTTTTCAAAGATGTGGCCGGCATCGAAGAGGCTAAAGAAGAAGTCCAAGAAATCGTGGACTTCCTCAAAGACCCCAAAAGATTCCAAAAACTTGGTGGGCGCATCCCCAAGGGCGTGCTGATGGTGGGTCCTCCAGGCACTGGCAAAACCATGCTCGCCAAAGCGATCGCAGGCGAAGCAGATGTCCCATTCTTCTCAATCAGCGGCTCCGATTTCGTGGAAATGTTCGTCGGCGTCGGTGCATCGCGTGTCCGCGACCTCTTCGATCAAGGACGCAAAAACGCCCCGTGCCTGATTTTTATAGATGAAATTGACGCCGTAGGACGCAGCAGAGGTCACGGCGTAGGCGGTGGCAACGATGAGCGGGAACAAACGCTCAATGCGCTGCTTGTAGAAATGGACGGCTTCGACACGCAAGAAGGCGTCATCATAATCGCAGCCACCAACCGCAAAGATGTCTTGGATCCAGCACTGATGCGTCCAGGGCGTTTCGACCGCGAAGTGCGTGTGAACCTCCCCGATGTGAAAGGCCGCGAGGAAATCCTCAAAGTCCACGCAGCAAATGTGAAGCTCGGCGCGGATGTGGAGCTTTCTGTGATAGCTCGCGGAACCCCTGGATACTCTGGCGCAGAGCTGGCTAATGTGATAAATGAAGCCGCACTCCTAGCAGCCAAACACGGCAAAAAATCCATAACAATGCTCGAACTCGAAGACGCACGAGACAAAGTCCGCTGGGGCCGCGAACGCCGCAGCATGGCTATGAGCGTAGATGAGAAAAAGACCACGGCGTACCACGAGGCCGGGCACGCCATACTGAATGTCCTCCTCAAACACACCGACCCACTGCACAAAGTCAGTATCATACCGCGCGGCCCCGCACTAGGTCTCACGATGATGCTGCCCGAAAGGGATCGCTACAACATGCTCAAAAAGGAACTAGTGGACAACCTCTGCGTCACCATGGGCGGACGCGTGGCCGAAGAGCTTTTCTTGGGCGACATCTCCAGCGGCGCAAGCGGCGACATAGCACAGGCCACATGGTACGCTAGAAAAATGGTCTGCGAGTGGGGCATGAGCGAAAAACTCGGAATGATCCAGTACGACAACAACCAAGAGTACATGTTCTTGGGTCGCGATCTGATGCGTGCCCGTAACTCCAGCGAAAAAACGCAGTGCGAAATAGACCAAGAAATAAAATTCCTGATAGATGACGCATACGGTCGTGCGAAGCTGATACTTTCTGAAAACAGGGACAAGATGGAAATCATCGCCGAAGCTCTGCTCGAATTCGAAACTTTGGACGGAACCGATGTGGAGGACATCGTAAAACTCGGCCACATGAGCCATCCGCCAATAAAAATCGTCAAACAAAAAAAACAAAAAACAGAGAAACCAGAAAAAGCCACGGAGCCATCTGAAACCCAAGACACCAACCCTGTTTCATCCGAAGAAACAAGTGTGAAACCGCCGCCGATTGACAAGCCACCTAAAATTAAATAACCGTAAAACAACACTGATAAAATTATGAACCAAAACATAATGGCTGCATTTTTAATCGCTGGCATCATATTTTTCGGATGGAAACTTGTGCAAAACGAGCCGCCAAAATCCGCTGCTGCCGCACAAACAGAGCAGCATGGAGAGTCATCAAAAGAATCCCCTGTGGCACAGGCCAAGATTCCTGCCGCATGGGAAAGTCTGATCGGCACGCAACTCGTCGGACACGATGGCAAATCTGTCCCGCTAGAAACTGTGCTTTCGGGCAAAAAGGTTCTAGCATTTTATTTTTCGGCTTCATGGTGTCCGCCATGCCGTTCTTTCACGCCCAAGCTTGTTGATTTTTATCATGACAACAAAGGTGATATGGCGGTCGTGCTAGTAACCAGTGACCGCTCTTACGGGGACATGATTGAATACATGCGCTCACACTCCATGCCGTGGCCTGCCATACCCCACGGCGACACGCATATCCGAACGCTTTCTAGCAAATACGGCGTGCGCGGCATCCCCGCCTTGGTGGTGGTTGACGAGTCGGGTCGCCTCATAACATCTGAAGGCCGTTCGGATGTTATGCGCAAAGGCAACAAAGCAATCTTAGACTGGATTCGCTAATCCGCGCCAGGCTGTAGCACAGGCTGCAAAATAGGCTTTTCTGCACCCATATCGTCAATCTTCCGCAAGGCATCTAAACTCCTTGTGTGTGGGTTCTCTTTGTCTCTAAAAAATGATGCGCCCGCAAAAGAAAGGATGTACTGGTATCGTTCTTTGGCCTTGGCAATTTGACCAGCCATGCCGAAATGCTGCGCCAAAGCCTCGTGGAAATACGGGTTGAAAGGCTCCATGCGGATCGCCTGCAACAAGAACAAATACGCCTCGGTGTGCCGCTTCATACGGTTCATGACCCACGCCGACTTGATGAACACTGGGGCGTGCCACGGGTTGTTTTTTCTAGCCAAATCATACCACCCCAAAGCCGCCTGAGCCACTTCGGCTTTTTTCTCCACATCTTGCTCCCTGTTGGCTTTGACCCTCAACACATCACCCATGAGTTCTGCGGCTGCATACTGCCCCGAATCCCAACGCAAAGAATCTCGGCAAAGGCGCAAGAGAGTCTGCTCAGGGAGATTATTGGCTCCCACCAATGCCTGATTGAAATAATATTCGCCCACCCCAGTCCGCAGAACAAGCCAAGCAAACCCCAACACCAGAACCAGCAGTGCTAGACGAAAAATATTTTTCAAAATGCTAGAGACCTCGCACCCGTCAGGCAGATGCGTCCTAATGGCGAACGGCAATCCTACCAATACGAAAAATGTCAGTGCGTTGCTTGGGATGTGCAAATTAAAATCAACGACAGAATGTAACAGTATCACGGCAAGCACTAGGCAGCTACCCGCCCACAGCGCAACATCGTTCCTTCGCTCTATGCGGGATCGCTGGCGGTGCAATGCCGATACAAGCCCTATCAAAAAACCGCCAGCTAACGCTCCGCCCACGAGGCCGTAATCGCACAGGAGATTCAGGTAGTCGCAGTGCGTGTAAGTGGCTCGTAAATTCGAGACCGACCTAGAAGCATCCGGCTTGATCTGAACACGCGGGTGCATGTACTGGAAAGTGCTAGGGCCTGTCCCCAAAACCATGTGCGAACCAACCAGCTTGACTGCGTCAGCATAGATCAGATGGCGACAGTCCTGACCAGTCGTTATAGAATCAAAACGACTCCGTATTTTATCCGATGCAAAATACGCAGCAGCACCAGCCATAAAAACAGCCACCCCGACCACGGCGGGAAGCCACCACTGAATGCGCTTGTTCCTCCATACTGTCAGCACGATAAAAACTGCGATCATCCCGCCAGTTGCCAGCCATCCGCCACGCGAAAACGAAAGCCCCAGTGCCCACAGCATCAATAAAACGGCCACAGCCAAAAAACATTTGGCCACGCGGTTGAATTTGGAAAACAGCACTAGGGGAAGCGCGATTGCCAAGCCCATCTCCAAATATCCCGCGAAATGGTTGGGGCACTGGTAAGTCCCCCCAGCACGCCCGCCGTACTGCGCGGCTCTCACTACATCAAACAAAACAAACGGGCTTCCGCGATACCACTGCGCTATGCCGTAAAACGCCTCCGCAGACGCAATCACCACCACCCACACGGCCAGCGCAAGGGCGTGCTTCGATGATGGTAGATGCCTTGATGCTGCATAAAAACATGTGGCGTAAAGCCCGACATTCATCAGCTCCAAGCGCGCCACATATTCCGAAGGTGCTTTGAAATAGTGGAACAAAATATAAAAAACGAAACCAGCCACAAAAACATCTGCCGCAAAAAATTCAGAGGATGCCTTTTTTTCAACGATTGTTTTAGCCGCCACAAAAACGGCCACAACAAGACCGAGTGCCAAAACAATTGACTGCGACCAGACTCGCGTCCCGCCCATAAGCAGAGGGCCAGACAAAAGAAGAGTCATCAGGGAAAAAAATATCGCCTGCGAAAAAAACATCGGCATCCGCTCGTATCTCGGCAAACGCCTGTGGCAATAATGCCGCTCATGCTCATCCTCCGGCTCAGAAATATCGCCAGGAATTTCATCAAACTGGTCTGCCGCTTCTCTACCCATACGAAAAAACTCGACGCGGCAACGGCGTCAGATCAAAAAACGCTCCTGCGGACTTCCATCGTGTCTCCGGCATGAAGCGGGATGTCTTTTTTCGGGTCTTTCAAAGCCGCTTTTGCATTAACGGTTATTACCTGATTCCCCCTCTGTATGCGGATAGCACTTTTGTTGGCATATTCTGTGAAACCACCAGACGCGCTCAGGGCACTCAGGACTGTGAGATCACTCGTGAAAGAGATGCGCTGCGGGGCACGCACCTCGCCGATCACATTCACAAATCGCCCGCTCACCATGACAGAAACAGTCGGGTGCGTGAAAATCCTTTTCTCGCGGTACAGCTTTTCGATGTGGCGCTCTAGCACCCCAGTTGACTTGCCAACGACCTCCACGGGCGGCAAGTGTGGTATGGAGATGGTCCCATCATCGTTAATGCGAAATTCCTCATCGCGCCTCTCCTCAGCAGGCACGCCACCCAGTTTCACGCGGATCATGTCCCCCACCCTGAGCTTGTCGGCCTGTCCGCCGGAGCTAGTCATAGCAGGTTGCTCATCCTTTTGGGCGCGTGGCTTGGCTGGTTCTGGCGGAGGCGTTTTTTTGATTGGAGGTGGCTCAGGAACAGAAGCTGTGGCAGGTTCGCGTGCGGGTCGAGACTGCGCCATCATCTCTTGGGCGTGCCTAGATGTCGGGCGTTCCTGAAATACTTCAGAAGATTCCGATGATTGCCCAGAAGAGTCTGGGATGCTTATTTTGGTAAAGCCAGGCTGCGTAGTTTCAACGGGCTTTGGCTGTGACTGCTGCGATGTTGACTCGCAACCAGACATCACCGCGATAACCGCCCAAAAAAACAATTTAATAATCTTCCGCATTTTGTGGTTTCCTTGCTTTGGTTGGCCGATCCTGTGAAAAAACTTTTTTCTGCAAACCGCCCTGCACCTTTACTTTTTTGCCAGATTTTTTTGCCTGTTTGCCGTAATAGCTGTAATAGCTATTGTAATACCCGTAAACCTCATCCTGCTCCGTGCTGACTTGGTTGAGCACCACACCCAACAAATTCCCGCCCACCTCCAAAACGGCCTGCTTCACGCGCTGCGAAATGTTGAGCGGATAACGCCTGTGCTGTATGACGATCAGCGCACAATCTACCGAACGAACCAGCACGGACGCATCGCTCACGCCCAAGATAGGAGGCGAATCAAAAAATACCCACTCATACCTCGATTTCAGATCGGCTATTATCTCCAGCATTTTCCGAGAGTTGATGAGCCCGTGCATCCCGTCTATCTGTCCGCTCGGCAAAAAGTGCAGCGTTGGAAGCGTGGAACCCTGCACCACATCCTCCAAAGGTGGGTTGCCAACAAGCAGGTCTTTCAGCCCCTTGTCGTTGGCCGTGTTAAAAAACTTGTGCATAGACGGGCGATACATGTCGCAGTCCACAATGATCGTCATCATCCCGCTCTGAGCGCAAACCCAAGCCAGATTGAAAAGCGTTGTGGACTTGCCCTCACCAGCCCCGCCGCTCACGATTGTGAGAGTGTTCATGGAAGAGTTGGCTCTGAAAGACTCGACTTTCGTCCTGAGTATGCGGTAGCCCTCCGCGTGGGGCGAATCAGACTCTTCCTGATTCAGCAGCGGAACATCTTTGGGAATGACGCCCAGAACTTTGAGCTTCAATGAACGCTCCACATCATCAATTGATTTCACGCTGGTGTCTAGGTACTCAATGAAAAAAGCTGATGCCACCGCAAAAACAAGACCAACAACAACACCGAGGATAATGTTCAGTTTCCAGTTTGGTTTCACCGGGAAAGGAAGGCTTTCGGCGGGGCTCCTGATAATGATCGGGGTGAACGATATTTCAGACTCGATCAGTCGCTGCTTGTAGCGCGTGGAAACCGCGTCGAAAAGCCCTTGCTGTGTCTCGAACTTACGCATCGCTTCGCGGAACACGCTATATTTTTCGCTCGTGTCAGAAATGGTTTTCTTGCGGAACTCTTCCAGTTCCTTTTCCATCTGCTCCACCCTAGCTTCCTGCGTAGCCAAATCTACCTGCAAACCAGAGCGGAGGCCTGAAATTTGCCCATCTAACTGCTGCTTAAGCTTGACGACCAGCGCCTCTGCAGATTGGAGTTTCGGGTGGTTGACATCGTAGCCCTCCTTCATGAATTGCACCACATTGGCCTCCGCCCCGAAATATTGCGACTGGAGTGCCTGCAAATTCTCGTCTTTGATGCCGAGCGATGTCAGCGCGTTTTGTAGGTCTGACAGGCTTAGCTCATTAATTTTCTCCACACGATTGCGCCTAGCCATCAACTCCACCTTCGCCTCGCTAAGAGCCCCCTCCCTCTGCTGCAAAATCACTTGAGCCATAGGCGCGGCCTCGGACGCACGCAAAAGACCTGTCCCCGTGACCTCCGTGATATTGTATTCCTTGCGGAGACGCTCCACCTCGTTCAACGCCACTTGGCGGGCTGCCTCCTGCTTCTTGACCTCCTCGTCCAACTGCTCCAAGCCGCGAGTCATCTGTTTCCTAACCTGAGTCTGCCTGATGTTGGCGTAACTCTTTGCAATGGCATCGGCCACTTCTGCCGCCTCCTGCTTGGAAGGGTCGTGAAATTGAATCTCCAAAAGTGCTGTGTTCCGTATCTGTTTAACATCGAGCCGCTTGATCATTATGATATAGGCTATATCCCTAGGGTAGATCAGGTCTTCGTAATGGTCACGCTTGCCCCAGCGTTCGCCCAAATGCAGCGCATCAATCACTGGGTAAAGAACATCTTTCTGGTTTAGATTGGCAAACTGTGTCTGCTGGAAATATGGATCGAACCCGCCGCTCCCATCGCGGTCGAAAACATCAATGTCTTTTTTGTCAGACACGACCTGAATCGTCACGGACGCCCTGTATATTTTGGGCATGAAATATGTCGCAACAACCGTGGACAAAAGGACGAGTGAAAATATGACCGAAACAAGCAGCCTACGATTGGCGATGATGCGCCAATAGTCCCACAAGTGCAACGACATTTCCGAGGTGTCGGTCATAAAAAGAAAAGGCTGTTTTCACTCGAAAACAGCCCAACAAAAAAACTCCTTTTTACCAGCCTTTCACCACCCCACGCATCGGGGCAGACAGTGTCAAGCCATGCAACAGGTAAATTAATATGTTCCCCGCACGCCCACAAAAACGCGGTTCCTATCATAATCGCGGGTGTCAATATCACTATCCAAGCGCGTATAAGAATAACCCAGCTCGGCGGATAAATATTTATTGAATGTATAAACCAGCGTTGGTGCTACATTGAAAATGTTGTCGTGCATGTTCGCACCTTTCACGGCACCGATCATGTTTGTGTCCTGCAAATAGCCCATCGTGTAAGTTCCGTCTAACCTCGCCCCAAATCGGCGCGTGATGGATTGAAAAATGTTCAATGCCAGCGTGTCTGTCGTCTGGATTGTGTAGGTGTTAATATCGGTCATGCTCATCGTGTGGGTATAATTAAAGCCCGCCTTGCAACCCTGCGCATATTCGTAATCTGTCCCGATTGACGCGTAAGGCCCGATATTTGTCTGATCCATGCCAGTGTTGAAATAGCGGAATTCAGCACCAGCGCGAATCATCCCTGCCCAGCGTTCCGTGAATTTGTGGTCGGCACCGACATAAACATAGTGGCCTGTGGAATCTTTATCGGCTCCCGGCGTGTTGAACTTGTAATCTGCAAAGTTTATACGGTAGCCAAGAATGGCTGTCGTTGTCGTAAGCCATTGCCAGCGGTTATCAAGTGCCACCGTGTGCTCCATCCTATCTTGCCCATCGGATGTCACTGGGTCGGTATAATCAACAATCATGTTGTCGTATTCGATCGTGTTGCCGAAACGGGGAACCCACTGCGCCTTACCGAAAGCTGCAAAAGTGTTTTGAAAATAATCGCCTTGGCGACGGCGAAATGCCCCGCCGCTCCTGATTTCGGGTTCGGAAGTGAACCGGAACTGATCCTTGAAATCTACGGCAAAACGCGGAGAAAACTCATGCGTGATCTGACCAAGGAAATCGTGCGTCACATCCAAAATATTATCGCCAGGACGGTCGGCATAAAGTGAAAGCCCGAGCAGGTAGCGGGCACTTATGCTGGTCTGGTCAAGCGGCATATTGAAAACAACACCTGGCTGCACAAGAGTGGAAAAAATATCTTCCTTCGCAGTCGTAGAGTTGGCTGTGAAAAAATTATCGTCGTATTCTTCCTTCACATAGCCCGTGAATGTGAAAGCGCGGCTCTTCACATCCTCTTGGGTTACGGGTTCATATTGGGCAAATGATATTGATGCTGTGGAAACCAGCGCAAATGCCGCCAATGTCAGAGTTGGGAACCTCATAATTTTTGGACGATAAAAAGATTCCCCTTTTTTGTCAACCCCGAAACTAATCATTTTTATTTTTTTTCTCATGCCACACTCAACTCCAGCAATTTCACCTAATCTGGCGAAGCCAGTGCCAAGGAGGAAGCAACAAGGGACAAGTGGCAAGCGACAAGGGAAGAGAAAAAGAAAAATGCATAGGATTTAAACTACGAAAAACAGTAGAGTAGAGAGACAGGTCATCAGGATTTAGGTTTCGGTCTATTCTGTGTCTGGGTTTCCCCGTCCGTGTCTCAATAACCGCATAC
>JFJP01039779.1_pt1 | contig 12672 bp, 11 predicted proteins | sample 431651 | NCBI WGS metagenome assembly JFJP01 (sample SAMN02602958, study PRJNA72255) | Microbial mat metagenome, whole genome shotgun sequencing project. | biome: fresh water; feature: sink hole; material: water; isolation source: purple microbial (photo- and chemosynthetic) mats found in... | reverse complement strand
CCACCGATGTGAAGACTTCAATCAATGGCGCTAAAAGCAACTGTTCGGCAGGAGGAAAACTTTGGGAATACGGAAAAACTCTTTATGATTCCATTCAGCAAAAAGAAGCGTTCAACCAGTCCGAAATATATCTGCGCAAAGCCATTCAAATTCATCCGGAATATTCTGATGCTTGGCTATTATTAGGCAACGTGCTTTTCGATAATAAAAAAAATACCGAAGAATCAGTTAACTGTTTTTTAAAAGTCATTAAATGGAATCCGAATAACGAAAATGCCTGGCAAAATATGGATATTGTGTTACAAAGTAGCAGCAACAGGGAATTTCAGCTTTCTTATTACCTAAAGGCCAACTCCTTAAATCAGTCCCGATATTCAGTTAATTATAGGTTGGGCGTTTTGTATGGCCGATATTTTAGCGATTTGCCCAATAGCCTCCTCTATTTAAGCCAAGCCACTATACTGGATCCCACCAAAGCCGAAGCATTCAAAGATTTGGGTACAGCCTATGGAATTTCCGGAAATACCAAAGAAGCCTACAACGCATTTAAAAAAGCGGTAACCTTGGATCCTGAAGATGTGCAAACTTATGCAAATTTGATATATTCATGCCAGCAGCTTGGGTTAACGGGTGAGATGCAGGAATATTTGAAACAGGTGGAGAAGCTTAAGAAAAGTAGATTACCATAAAAAAAGGCGCCTCATTTTTGAAGCACCTTTTAAATAATGTTAAAATTTATTTATTACCACTCTGTTGGTATTTCTTCGTTGGCCTCGCAATCAAAACTTTTGCTGTATTGGGTCATAGCGCGATAACTCATACCCATACTGGAGAATCCGCCATCATGGAATAGGTTCTGCATAGTAACTTTCCGGGTTAAATCGGAGAACAGGGTAATGCAATAATCGGCACATTCTTCAGCTGTAGCATTTCCTAAAGGAGATGTTCTTTCGGAAAAATCAACCAGGTTATCGAAACCTCTTACCCCGCTACCGGCAGTAGTCATGGTTGGTGATTGCGATATGGTATTTACCCTTACTTTTTTATCACGTCCATAAATGTAACCAAAGCTACGGGCTATGGATTCAAGCAATGCTTTAGCATCAGCCATATCGTTATATCCATACAACGTACGTTGCGCCGCCACATACGATAAGGCAACTACGGAACCCCAAGGATTGATAGCATCTAATTTGCGTGATACCTGCATGATCTTATGAAATGATATGGCACTGATATCCAAGGTTTTTTGAAAATAGGCGTAATTGAGGTCGTCATACGATAAGCCCTTACGAACATTGGGCGACATGCCTATAGAATGTAAAATGAAATCCACTTTTCCACCCAATAGTTTCATTGATTCTGTGATAAGCCGCTCAATGTCTTCATAACTGGTGGCATCAGCTGGAATAATTGGAGCATTGCAAGCTTTTCCAAGTTCATCGAGCTCGCCCATCCTCAGAGCCACGGGAGTATTTGTCAACACAAATTGGGCTCCTTCTTCATAAGCTTTTAGTGCTACTTTCCAAGCAATGGAATTTTCGTTAAGAGCACCAAATATGATCCCTTTTTTTCCCTTCAATAAATTATACGCCATAAATGTTTATTTTAGTTATGTACTTATGATTAACAGCTTTTTGCTGCTTATGTTCATTCTATTGTTGTTTTGTTACCTAATTATGACAAGATAAGTGTTTTAGCATTTTCAATGGCTTCTTTCGAAATGTCTTTACCACTAAGCATGCGGGCAATTTCCACCACCCTTTCCTCGGCATTCAACTTTTGAATGTGAGTACTAACGGTATGATTGCTTTCTATTTTAAACACTTTATAATGATTCATACCGCGGGCTGCAATTTGGGGCAAATGCGTAATGCTAATCACTTGCATATTGGCAGCCATTTGCTTCATAATATCAGCCATCTTATCGGCTATTTCACCTGATACGCCTGAGTCAATTTCGTCAAAAATAATTGTTGGTAAGGCCGTGTTCTCCGATAATATTGCTTTAATACTCAGCATTAACCGGCTGATTTCACCTCCCGATGCTATTTTGGAAATATTTTGTACCGGCTGATTTTTATTCGCTGAGAATAGAAAACTTATCCTATCGCATCCTGAATCATTAAAAGCTTCTTCCGTTGTAACTTCTACTTCAAAAGCGGCATGTGGCATTCCTAAACCAGCTAATTGGGTTACAATTCGTTGGGTAAATACCTTGGTTGCCTGTTTCCGTTTTTCAGTCAATTGTTTGGCCAGTTTTTGAAGTTCACCGGTTGTTTGGGTGTTCTTTTTTTCTAAAATTGTTAACTCAATTTGGAATGATTCCCGGGTACTGACTTTTTGCTGGTAGAAATTCTTCCGTTCAATTAGCTCTGAAATGGATTCTACTTTATGTTTATGGAGTAGCGAATAAATATGGTCCAATGTTTCTTTTAATGCTGCTGCCTGCTCTGGATTGAATTCCAGATTGCTAACCGACTGCTCAATATCTGATGAAATATCTTTCAAATCGATGAATGCGCTTTCAATCCGCTGAATGAAATTATCCGCCTTTGGATAATAGTTTTTTATCCGCTCCAGACTTTGTTTGCTGGCTTTCAGTTGATCCAACAGGTTTATTTCCCCTTCAGATAGATAACTGAAACAAATTCCCAGATTTTGCTGAATTTCTTCTGCATTGTTTATTATTTGCAGTTCACTTTCCAAACCGGGCAAATTGATTTCTTCCAATTTAACTTCACTGAGCTGATTCAATTGAAACAGATTGTAGTCAAAGTCGGCTTCAGCTTTCCGGGCTTCTTCCTTCAAATTTTCAATTAGCTGAAGTTCTTCTTTGTACCGTTTAAACAGGTTTTTATATTGAGCAACGATTTCTTTGGTTTTAGCCGCCGAATCCAAAACGTTCAATTGAAAAGCATTACTATTTAGTTCCAGATTTTCGTGTTGCGAATGAATGTCGATGAGTTTTGTGGCCAAGTCCTTTAAAACAGGCAAATTCACAGGAGTATCATTAACAAATGCTCTCGACTTACCATTATTCAAAATTTCTCTACGAATTAGGGTTTCGTTCTCAAAATCCAGGTCGTTCTCTTTAAAAAAAGATTCCAAATTGTATGAATGGATATCAAAAATGGCTTCAACAATGCATTTATCGCTTTGTATGCTTATTGAGGAGGAATCGGCACGCGAACCAAGCACCAAAGATAAAGCCCCCAAAAGAATTGATTTACCTGCACCTGTTTCTCCGGTTAGGGTGGAAAAATCCTTTTCAAACTCTATTTCTAATTGTTGAATCAGTGCATAATTCTGAACCCTCAACGATTTTAGCATACTTGAAATTTATGTTTTAGAGGTATAAAAATACGAATAATTCAATGAATCGGATTTGGAGATTGTCAATTAATGAAATTTAATTAGCAATTTTATCAGTGAAGCGTGAAAACTAGTTCTTTTTAACAATTTTTTGATATTTGGCAGCATTCGCAGCATCTATCTCCTTGAGTAAGTTATAGGCTCTCATCCCCTCACTACTGGGAGATTCCGAAAAAAGTTTTATCATTTCGTCACTTTTAGCGTCAAAAAAAAGTTGCATCACAAATGAATTTGGTTTTGAGCGATGTACTTTCAATAAATCCTGCAATCCTTCGGCTACTTTAGCTCTTGCATCGGCTACATTTTTACTCATCTCATCCAGTCCTTTTCTATGATACGTATAGGAATAGCTGCGGATTGGGGCATAAATTTGATTCAACATGTTTTCAATAAGCCAATACCTGTTCTTCCGATCCTCAAAAGCCTTCCATCCAGTTGAAGTAGAACTTTGAGCTGTACTTACAATTTTTTCGGCCGTTTGAAAATATTCAGTTCCACCCATGGGAGAAAATGTGTCGTAATCATATCCCAACACAACGTAAACATAATAAGCAAATAATGAGGTAAGCTCGTTGTGCGTAGTTTCGTTAAAATCGAGAGACTCCCCTTCGGCGTACCTGAATTTTACTTTTTTATCGTTAATAATAAATAACGGAGATGAATACCCGGTGCTAAAAACAGGACGGCTTGAATTTACTTGAAGAGTTCCCTCAAATTCATCGGCCGAAATTTGCTTGGTAAGGTTGAGCATCATGTTGCATTCAATCCGCTCTTCGATAGTATAAATGTTTTTAGTCCAGCTCCGGTTATTTAAAAATTCAAACAACGATTTTTGCAATGCCTCAAAAACTGACTTATTGGATCCCGGTATTTGGGTGGAATTAACTTGAATTCTACAATTGAGTTCTTGCGAAAAGATTGGGTTACCTATCAAAAAGAAACCTAAAAGAAGAAGTACATCAATTTTAGTCTGGAAATTCCTGAGCATGGTTAGGATTCTAAATTATTTCAAATTCTTGAATGCTAATAAAAGTTCATCAGCAATATCTTTGGCAACTAATTTTTTAGACTTTAAATCAAACGTTTTTATCTCTTGTTTTCGTGTAATGATGGTTATTTTATTGTCGTCCGATTGAAAACCTGCTCCTGCATCGTTCAATGAGTTTAGGACGATAAAGTCAAAGTTCTTCTTTTCAAGTTTTTCCTTTGCATTTTCAATTTCGTTTGCTGTTTCCAGCGCAAAGCCAATTAATAATTGATTTGATTTTTTTTGTTTTCCCAATGTAGCCGAAATATCAGCCGTTTGCTTAAGTTCCAAGGAAAGAACCTCTCTGTTTTTCTTTATTTTTTGACTGGATGGGGCAATGGGCGTATAATCGGCTACTGCTGCAACCATAATACCTGCATCTTGATGCTCAAAATTCAATTGGCAGGCTTCTAACATTTGTTGCGCCGATTTAACCGGTATTAATTGAATGTTTTTGTGTTTCGGTCTAATCGCAACCAATCCTGAAATCAAGGTTATTAGCGCTCCTCTTTCAGCCAGTTCTTCGGCAAGAGCATATCCCATTTTTCCGGAAGAATAATTTCCAATAAATCGGACCGGATCAATCATTTCCTGAGTAGGCCCCGTAGTTATTAGTATCTGCTTGCCGTTAAAATCCTGATTTGAACTAAAATATTTTTCAATGGCCTCAACAATTGTTTCGGGTTCCGCCATTCGGCCTTTACCAACCAAGCCACTGGCCAATTCTCCAACTTCTGGCTCAATCAAGTAATTGCCAAACGATTTCAGTATTTCCATATTTTGAATCGTTGCCGGATGCTGAAACATATCCAAATCCATGGCTGGTGCAAAAAAAACAGGACAGCGGGCAGAAAGGTAGGTAGTTAGTAATAAATTATCGGCAATTCCATGTGCCATTTTTCCCATGGTATTCGCAGTTGCAGGAGCAATGACCATAACATCAGCCCAACAACCCAAATCAACATGGCTGTTCCAATCGCCATTTTCCGGATTAAAAAAGTCGACCAATATGGGATTTTTTGAGAGGGTAGCCAAGGTCAAGGGTGTTATAAATTCCTTTGCCAGGGGTGTCATGATAATTTTTACATTTGCACCCTTTTTAATGAACAAACGGGTAAGATTGGCAGCTTTGTAAGCAGCAATCCCCCCGGTCACTCCCAAAATAATATTTTTATCAGCCAACATGTTTCAAAGGTTTATTCCTTCGAAGCCATTAAAGCATCATCTTCAGGAATCCTGTGATAAACATTCCCATCAATAAATTCATCAATTGCAATGGCAGTTGATTTTGGTAATCTTTCGTAGTACTTTGATATTTCAATCTGTTCGCGGTTTTCAAAAACTTCTTCCAGATTGTCGGTATAGGAAGCAAACTCTTCCAATTTACGACTCAATTCTTCTTTAATTTCAACGCTTATTTGATTCGACCTTCTTGAAATAGCTACTATGCTTTCGTAAATATTTCCGGTTTCTTTTTCAATTTCTCTCAAATCCCTGGTAATTGTGCTAACAGGTGCATTGCTTTTTTTGTAATCCATTGTTATAAAGTTTTAATTTGATTAACCGATATGGTGTACATTTTTTCAATCTCTTTGGTATATTCCGAGGTTGGAAACTCGTCAATAAAAGAGTAATATTCGGTAATAGTATTTTGATACCGTTCACCTTGCTTTTCGCGGATGCTATTCTCCGCCAATAAAAAATTAGTTTTTACAATTAAATACAATACTTCTTCCCGGTATTTAGTATCCGGAAATTCTTTAATGCTGATATGGAGTGCTACTGCTGCCGATTGATAATCGCCAATTTTATAATACAATTTTGCATTTTCATACGATTTCTTCTCCAGTTTTGTTCTGAGTTTTTCAATAATATCATTCGCTTCAGTAATATATTTACTTCCCGGATATTTATTTATAAACAACTGCATTGCATCAATGGCTTTGTAAGTATCAGCCTGATCCAAACTATAACGAGGCGAATTTAAGTAATAACAATATGCCGAGGTATAGCTTGCTTCTTCGGTAAATTCACTGTAGGGAAAAGTCTTAGCAAAATTCTCAAAATAATAGGCCCCTAAAATGTAGTCCTTTTGCTTATAATGACAATTGGCATAATAAAACAATATTTTTTCCGATTTATCGCTTCCCTTAAAAATGGTTACCAATTCATCAAAAAGTGATTGAGCCCTATAATAATCGCCCTTTTCATAATAAACCAAAGCCTTTTCATATTTTAAGTTATAATCGGAGCTTTTTAATACTTTTTGATATTCACTGCACGAAGTTAAAAGGGTAACTGCTAAAATACTTAGTACAATGATTTTAATCCTCATTTTTGGCATACTACAATTGAATTAGGTTTTTATAAAAACGTAAAAAACCTTTATTTATGATTTACAAATGCATTTTGGGGTGCAAATATACGCAAAGCATTTGAATAAATTTACCAATACACCCACAATATTTAATTACTGAGTTAATTGATAGCATGTTAACAAAACTAAATAACTAAATCTACAGGTATTTAAGCTTTAACATAAGGTACAACATTAAAAATGGGCTCATTTTGAATAATTGTTTAATTGCGGTTGTCTAAAAGAAATTAAGAATTCATCTGTTAAACTGTAGCATTATTCAGTAAATAACAGTTTGATTAAAATCGATATCAATTAAGTGATTAATAGCCGCATTTAACTGCTGCTTCTTTTCCTACTAAATAAGTACTTTTACTACTATGAATTCATTTAGTAACCAGTACTTTTGTGCTATAAAACCAAAAACTATTTATTGTGGATATTTTTGATAAAATAAAGGTAAACAGAGGTCCAATAGGACAATACCAAAAAGCAGGTCACGGATATTTTTCGTTCCCAAAATTAGAAGGTGAAATTCATCCTCACATGATGTTTCGCGGAAAAGAAGTTTTAAACTGGAGCCTGAATAATTATATCGGATTGGCCAATCATCCAGAAGTACGCAAAGCGGATGCTGAAGGCGCACAAAAATATGGAATGGCTTATCCAATGGGCGCCCGAATGATGTCAGGACAAACAAAATACCATGAAGAACTGGAGCAGAAATTGGCAGCATTTGTTGAAAAAGAAGATGCCTTTTTGTTGAATTTTGGCTATCAAGGAATGGTTTCTATTATTGATTGTATTGCTAGCCGTAAGGACGTTATTGTTTACGATTCAGAAGCGCATGCCTGTATCATGGATGGCGTTTTTTTACATAAATCAAAAGGAGGAAAAAGTTTTGTTTTCCCTCACAACGACATGGCAAAATGCGAAAAAATGCTTCAGTTTGCAACTAAAATTGTGAATGAAACGGGCGGTGGAATTTTAGTTATTACCGAAGGAGTATTTGGAATGGAAGGCGATTTGGGAAATCTGGCCGCTATTGTAAAACTCAAAGAAAAATATAGTTTCCGCTTATTGGTAGACGATGCACATGGTTTTGGGACAATGGGTCCAAAAGGAGCTGGAGTTGGCACTCATTTTGGTGTTCAAAAAGATATTGATTTATATTTTTCAACTTTTGCAAAAGCTATGGCTGGCATCGGAGGTTTTGTTGCATCAGAAAATGATGTAATTGACTTTTTGCGTTACAACATGCGCTCACAAACTTTTGCTAAATCACTACCTATGCCAATGGTTTTGGGAGCATTAAAACGCCTCGAACTTTTAAAAAACGATCATTCACTGCGTGAAAAACTTTGGACTATTGTTAAGGCATTGCAAAAAGGTTTGCGTGAGAATGGATTTAATATTGGCCATACGGAATCGCCTGTTACCCCAGTAATGATGGATGGTGGAGTAATTGAAGCAACCAATTTAATACTAGATTTACGTGAAAACTACGGTATTTTCTGTTCGGTGGTTATTTACCCGGTTATTCCTAAAGGGCATATTTTATTACGCCTAATTCCAACTTCAGCACACACATTGGCTGACGTGGATCGCACCATTAACGCATTTAAAGCCTGTTCCAGTAAGCTTTTGGCGGGAGGATATAAATCAGAAGAATTTGCAGATATTTCTGCTCTTAAAGTTTAGATTTAGATTTATTCAAAGTAAGCTGCTTCAAAAAACGAGGCAGCTTTTTTTATGCCAATTTTTCTTGAAATAATTACAACTAATCAAATACCGGTTGATTTGAATTGGTGCTATTATGAATTTTTATGGCTGTATACCTATCTTACTTTTAGCCATCTCAATTACTTTATTATGGTCGAAAGCCAACTCAGGAAGATCAGAAAGTGAAAACCATAGAACTTCTTTAGCATCATCTCCAGCTTTGGGTTGATGCTGCAGATTGTGAACCCACCCTATATAAACAATAGTAACACAATGCCCGCGAGGGTCGCGTCCGGGATCACCAAAAGCATAAAGCTGTTCCAAATCAATACCTGAAATATTAGTCTCTTCTTTTAGTTCACGTTTGGCGCAATCCAACAAGGTTTCATCTTTTTCTAAAAATCCTCCAGGCAAAGCCCATAAATCTTTGTAAGGTGGGTTTAATCGTTTAATGAGTAGAACGGATACCTGTTTGCTGTTTTTCTTTAAAACCACAACATCGGCACTTACCATAGGTCTAAAATAATCGTAAGTATAACTCATGATTCTTCGTCTTTTTTTTCCCGGCTATTATTCACAATATAAAAAACCAAGATTGCAATGGCCATAAAAAAAATCAGCTTAATGATAAGTGAAGGAGTCATTGTATAGTATTTTTTAAACAATAATTCTTTTAATTATCCTTAGTTTATGGGAATATTTTACTGATTCCTGATTAAAAATTCCTTGGTGATCGATAGGGTCAATTTTTACAAATCCAGAAGCATGTATAATTTCATGATTATTCATAAGTATTCCAACATGCACAATATCACCTATTTCATTATCAAAGAAAGCCAAATCACCGGGTTTCGCTTCACTTGTAAAATTTATAGTGCTTCCTAATACAATTTGTTTTGAAGCATCACGGGGCAAGTTAATTCCGTAAATACTATAAACAATTTGAACAAAACCTGAACAGTCTATGCCCAGGATACTTTTTCCACCCCATAAATAGGGGGCATTAAGAAATTGTTTGGCCAAAGAAATCAATTCTACATTATCATTTATTTCAGTTATGGCTGAATGCGGGTAAGTATAACTAATTCCTCCAATTGAGAAGATTCCGTTTAAATCAGTTTTGGGTATATTGCTTCCTGCAACTAAAGGCTTTATAGTTTTATTTTCATTTTCTATAATGGTTGTAAAAGGAGTACTTACTTTTTGGTGATGCATTGAATTCCATTGATTAAAATCATCTTCCGTTAAATAAGTCACCAATTTTTTATCAACCCATCCTTCGTAATTATCTGCAATATTCATGATTCGAACCCAGTTACCGGTAACTTCTTCAATTATAAAGGTTTCACCAAATAATAATTGAGTAACCATTTCTGCTCTTTCTGAAGGATTTGAGCGAACAGCTATAAGAGTATGGATGCAAATTCCTGTTTTCTTCATACCAAATTAGAATCAATCGGTTCTTAATTTTGCTTATACTATCAAAGGTATGAAAGGATATCCAATTTTAATGCGTTTGTTATTGAATTTAAAATTAATCGGGTTACATTAGTGCAATCATAATTTTAATTTTAAAAATCATGAGTAATTATTACGAAAGGTCATCACCTAAGCGACAAAGCATCTATATCATTATCTTGTTTATACTAGCTGCAGCCTTAACCATTTCATTTTTTCCAACTCAAGGGAAGTTTAAATATGAATATCAAAAAGGAACACCTTGGCAGCACAATGATTTAGTAGCCCCATTTGATTTTGCGATTTATAAATCAGAGTCTGAATTAAAAGCAAGTTATGATAGTTTACAAAAATATTTTAAACCGTATTTCAATTTTGATGCAGAAATGGGAAATACTGAGATTAACCTATTTAAAAAAGTATTTGACAGTCGCTTTGCAAGTGCTATGGAAGCAACACATAAGATTTATCCGAAAGCACCATTTCCAGATACACTCCATAATTTTATATTGGGGGTATCAACTGATATTATTAATTTTATTTATGATAAAGGGGTACTAGATTTTTCTGAAGTATTGAATGAAAAATTTAAAGGAAACAACTTGGTTATTATTAGAAATAATCTTGCTGAAAATAGGGATATTGAAGAAGTGTTTTCACAAAAAATAGCCTACGGTTTTATTAATAAGAAATTAACTAAAGACTTTCCATCAGCACCTCATATCCGGACTTTAGTAGAAAACTTAAAACTATACGACTTTATTAAACAGAATCTACTTTATGATGAGAAAACAACGCTCAAAGTTAAAGATGAGATGATTACTGCCATGTCGACCAAACGAGGAATGGTACAATCGGGGGAGCTTATTATTTCAAGAGGCGACTTGGTGCATGATGAAAAATTTTTGGTGTTAGAATCGTTTAAAAAAGAGTATCAAATAAATTTAGGCTCTAGCGTTTATTTAAAATGGTTGTATATAGGTCAAATAATTGTAGTCTTTTTGGCATTTACTATACTTTACCTTTTTTTATTCCATTTTAGGAAAGAAATACTGAACAGCCTTCAAAAAACACTTTTTATTTTAATGATGGTATTAATAATGGTTATTGCTGCCAGCGTAGTGGTAAAATTCAATCAAATTAATATCTATATGATTCCTTTTGTTGCCTTGCCAATTATAATTCATGCTTTTTATGATTCAAGATTGGCATTCTTTATTCACATGGTAACAATAATGCTCATTGGTTTTCTGGCACCAAATAGTTTTGAATTTGTTTTTATTCAGTTTTTGGTTGGAGCGGTTTCTATCTTCAGTTTAGCACAATTGCACCGCCGTGGACAATTATTTGCCGCAGTTGGGTTTATAACTCTTACATACATAATAGGATACACTGCTATAGGCATTATGCAAGAAGGGGATCCATTTAAAATTAATCCCTATCATTACCTTTGGTTTATAACCAATGGTCTATTATTATTGATATGCTACCCCTTAATATTCATTTTTGAAAAAATATTTGGGTTCATTTCCGATGTTACATTAATTGAATTATCTGACACCAATCATCCGGCTTTGCGAGATTTAGCTGAAAAAGCTCCTGGAACATTTCACCATGTTATTCAAGTAGCCAATTTGGCCGAAGCCGGCTCCAGAAAAATTGGTGCCAATGCATTATTAACAAGGGTTGGAGCCCTATACCATGATATTGGCAAGTCCGGTGCTCCGGGTTTTTTTATTGAAAACCAAGTGGGGAAAAGCGCTCACGATGGATTGGGTTATGAGAAAAGTGCTGAAATGATAATTCAACATGTATTTTATGGAATGGAGTTAGCACGCAAACACAAATTGCCCAAAGTAATTTCCGATTTTATTGTTACCCATCATGGAACGGGTTTGGTAAAATATTTTTACACCAAATATTCCAATGAAAATGAAGGTGTAGTACCCGATATTTCAAAATTCTCCTATCCCGGACCTTCTCCTTTTACTAAAGAAACAGCGGTTCTTATGATGGCCGATGCAGTAGAGGCTTCTTCCCGAACTCTTAAAGAGTACAATGAAAATACTATCAGTGAATTGGTGGAACGAATTATTAACAATCAAATAGATGATAATCAATTTGAAGAAGCTGATATTACTTTTAAAGATATTTTTCAAGTAAAATCAGTATTTAAACAAAAATTAATGAATATGTATCATACCAGGATTGAATATCCGGATATGAAAAAGCATGGATAACCCCTACTGAGAAAGCCTTATTCAGGATATAAAAAAATCGGAAGTTCATCAAAAAAGGTAATCGAACATTCGACTGTTCCATTTGTCGGTTTGGTAACCAGCCAAAACCGACCTTACTCTGGTTTTTTGCTTAAATATTTAGACTCTTTCCTTTTATTATTAGTCATCCTACTAATTATCCAATAAACACAAAATATATTACTATTAAGTAATTGAGTATATACAACATATACTATAATGCTATAAATCAGATTGCAACCTGCCAAATATCATACAATTAGCCTCGGTGTTTGAATATTTTTAACCACACACATTCTGACTACACAAAAAGTTAAACAGTATTAAATTAAATTTAGGAGGAATATTCATGACAGATACCCAAACATTAGTTAAAGAATTGGTTGATAAACATGGAAAAAAACGCGAAAGTTTGCTTCCTATACTGCAAGGAATAGTAACCAACGACCGCTATATTAGTGAATATGCAATGATGG